>SXGS01414012.1_pt1 | contig 22550 bp, 17 predicted proteins | sample 3174681 | NCBI WGS metagenome assembly SXGS01 (sample SAMN11356861, study PRJNA531348) | freshwater metagenome | isolation source: freshwater sample F1-80 | place: China: Fuxian Lake, Yuxi | collected 2017-12-25
CGGTGGTCAGGAGGTCAAAGTTTTCTGGGTGGGCCATGGGTGAGCTTGGGTAGGATGTTTTTTGTCGAACACCCCAACACAGGCACCTCTTGGTCCACCTACGACGACTAATTTGCGGTTCCCAACCCCTGCGGGGTCGGTTGCGCTCGGCTCGCTACGCTCGCCATTGCTCCACCTCCCCCGCAGGGGTTGGGAAGGAGCAGTCAGAGAGCTAATTACAGAAAGCTTCTTACACCGGCCCCTTGGCCTCGCGCCGTTGCAGGGGTACTCGTAATTCGACGCCCACCTGGACTTCGGTCTCGGTCTGGTCTTTGTAGCGGCGGTCGCCGTAGTCGCGGTTGGCACTGACGCCGGCATCCAGGTTCGGCAGGAGCTGGTTTCGCGCGAGCCGTCGATCCACTTCGAGCTTGTCTTGGGTGAGACTCAATCGTTTGAGCTCAGGTCGGACCGTGAGCGAGCGCTGGAGGTCTTGCTGAAGGAGGCTCGCCTCTGGACCCACCGGGATGGGGAGGCTTGGAGGCAATCGATCCCGCGTGGCCACGGTGGGGTTTTCTTGTCCATCTCGGTAAAAGAGAGATAACGCCAGCCCAGCCGCTTCGAAGCGACGGCGAGACTGTACCATGGCCAATTCCCGCGAGACGATGAGCCGTCGATTGTCTGTGAGGACGATCCGGGCAATTAATCCGGACTCGCTCTGGGTCTTGAGGGTATCCATGCGCTCACGGGCGACGCGCAACAAGGCTTCGGAGAGTCGCAACCGTTCTCCCGCCGCAAGCCAGCCATAGTAGCCCGCAGTGGCAGCTCGGATGAAGTCGATTTGCTGACGGTGAATCACCGGGTCAGCCAGATCTTTGTCGAGGCGTGCCTTGATGAGGGTGGCTCGCCGCCGGTCAATGGATCCGTCGCGCAGCAGCGGTAGGCGGAATCCGATGCGGGGTTCGCCGGAGCCCTGGGTGCGGCTCTTTTCGTAGTCGGGCAACAAGCCGCCGGTGGTGACGCGATAGCCTCCGAAGAGGGTGCTGCCCCAGAGGCCGGTGAATTGCTCGAAGCCCGTGTCGACGGTGGTGCTTTGATAGTACCCACTGGGAGCGTCGAAGAGCCGGGAAAAGAACTGGAAATCGAAGGTACCGCGCGCGCTCTGGAGGCGTCCGGCGGCGACATCGCGTTCGATGAGTGCGGCCAGCATGGGCGGGTATTGCTGACGGACCGAGTCGAGCACTTCGTGCAGAGTCAACGCGTTGGTTGCAGCTGGGCTGGCGGTTGTTGGTGCCGTACTGGGCGTTTCCGCCGCCTGTAACCCCGGGAAAAAGCTCCCCAGAATTAGGCAAAGAGCGAAGCAGCGGACAGCGGTCCAATGGACAGCGGAGGCACGGTGATCGTCCCCTCGTGCTCGCTGACCCTGGGCCGATGGCCTCGGGCCGGATCGCCGATTCAAATGGAGCGCCACGACGGACATCGCATTCATCACGGGCAGAATTACTTCTTGGGATCCAACGCCTCTTCCGTGATCACCGGTGGGAATCCATTCAACTGACGCCACACCTCATACCACAGCGAAACCCGCTGCAGCAGGACCCATCCGTTGGCGCGAACTCCTTGCCTGAGCCATCGGGAACTAGGCCACGGCACCGAAGTCGCTTTGCCATCTGGGCCCTGGACCACGTCTTGTTTTTCGGCCACGAGGATGCGGAACTTGCCTTTGCCGTTGTCGGTCGGATCCACCAGCACGACTTCACCGCCAAAGGTGCCCCGGGCCAAACTGGGCCAGCCGATCAATTGCAGCGCGGGCCAGCCCTCGAACTGGAGGCGCACCGGGCTGCCTTCGCGGACGATCTGACCTTCGGGGCCCGTCTCGCGGGCGGTGACCAGTGGCATGTCCTGCCCTTGAAGCCAAACCTCCACCATGGGTTTGTCGGTTTGGGCGATGATGGTGCAGAGCGGCGAACCGGCCCGAAGAAAAGTGCCCTCGGTAGACTGGAGGCGGAAGACGATGCCAGCCCGAGGAGAGGTCACCTTTTGCATCCGGGTCTGGCTGATTTGGATCTCGAGACCCGTCAGCGATTGTTCCGCGGAGGCCAGTTCGGCCCGTGCGGAATCCCGCTGTGCGGTAATGCCTTGGATGGCGGCCCGTAAGTCCACCGGAGTCCGCTCCAGCTCCGCTTGCGCGCGCTGCAACTCGGCCTCGGTCCGGTCTCGCTCTAGGGTGGTCAATTCAAAATCTCGCTGGGACACAAGCCCGCGTTTGTCGGCGTGCAGCGCCTTGAATCGGTCGAATTGAAGACGAGCCGTGTCGGCGGCGAACCGGGCGGCGGCCAGGCGAGTCTTGGCAGCTTCCATTGCCAGCGGGAGCGCACGTTCTTGCTCGCCAATTTGAAGGGCCAGCGATTCGACCCGAGTTTTGGCGGCCTCGCGTCGGGCACTGGCCGAATCTCGCTGCTGTAAAATGTTGGCTAAGAGGTTGGGATCGTTGTCCACGATCTCAAAGAGCGGATCACCCTCTTGAACCAGTTGACCCTCGACCACGAAGGATCGCTGCACCTTGCCCGGAAGCGGCGCCTCGATGGTCAGGCTTCGTTCCAATGGATTGTAGGCAATGACTCGACCCGATCCGCTGACGAATTGGCGCCACGGCAACAAGATGAGGGCTATCAGCGCGAGGACACACAGAACGGCAGAAGCATAGGTGACTTGACGCAGACGCCGGGAGGAAGCCGTGTGGTCCAGCGCGCTGAATTTGCTCCGCCGGTCCAGCAGGGCCATGGCCTTGGGCGACGGAGAATGTGACGGAGAATGCAGAGGAACCTCCGATGTCCGGGGCTCAGTGGGGGCCGGTTCAAGGTTCATGCTCGGGGAGGAAGTTCGGAGCCGTGTCCGGGGCGACTGAGGTGACAGTCGCCCAGATGGACAGAGCGGTCGCAGCGGCGGATGAGGTCTGGGTCGCGAGTCACCAACACGAGGGTGCTGGGCTCGCGGGCTTCAAACAGCGCGGCTTCGAGCTTTTCGAGTGTTTCAATTTCGAGTCCGTCCAGAGTTTCGTCCACGAGCAACAACCGTGGCTTGCGAATGATGGCTCTGGCTAGAATCAGTCGGCTCCGCTGGGAACTGGTCAAGGGATGCCCTCCCGAGCTGAGCAGTGTTTTGAGTCCGTCGGGCATCCGTTGAACAACCGCCAGCATACCCACGCATTCGAGGGCGCGATTTACTACGTCGATGCCAATGTCGGGCCGTCCAAGGTGGATGTTTTCAAGGAGGGATCCCTGAACGATCTCCTGCCCTCGAACGAGGAAGACCTGACGTCGGAGTTCGCCCAGTTGCCAAAGCCGGAGGTCGATTCCGTTGAGCAGCACCTGGCCGCTGGAGGGTTCCCGTAGGCCGGCCAAGAGGTCCAGCAGAGCGCTTCCGCCCTGCCCACAAGGGCTGATGATGCCGAGGGTTGCGCCGGGAGGGATCTCCAGGTCTTGGTTTTCTAGAACCGGCATCCCACCTGCGGGTGTGTAGCTGACTCCGCGCACCTGTACTCGGATGCCTTTTTCGGAAACGACCGGTTTTTCGCCAGTTTCTCGTTCGATGGGCAAATCTACCAAATATCCCAATTTTTCAACGGAGGCCAACGCGTCATACCAGCTCTCCAAGTGTTTCCCGAGTTTGGATATGGCTGCCACGATTGATGCGACAATGAGTTCGCTGGCCACCAATTGACCGAGTGTGAGTTCAGCCCGAAGCACCAACCAGCCACCGATGGAAAGCAGAGCGGCGCTGGCAATGGCCTGCAGACCCAGTAAGGCGATGACCTGGCCTAAGAGGATGCGGAAATGGGATTTTCGCGCCGCGAGGTAGTTCAGCGCCAACTGGTCGGCGCGAGAACACGCCATTTCGGCCGCGCCGCTGACCCGGAAGAGCAGGGGAAACATGGCGATTTGCTCTAGCCAACCAACGACCGCGTGTTTGGCGTAGGATTCATCAATGCTGGTGCGGACCGCGCGGCGTCCTGGGATGAAGACGATGATCACCAGCAGGACCAATAGAACGGAGGCAAAGGACAGAAGGAGAGGGTGGTAGAATCCGAGCACCACCAATCCGATCAAGGTGCTGAAGAGGACGTTGATTCCATCTAGGAGTAGGCCTGAGGCGCTTTTCTGAATGGTGACCACATCGAAGAAGCGGTTGACCAGTTCAGGTCCTTGATGGGTTTCGAGAACCTCCAGTGGGACTCGCGGGAGTCGAAACGCCAAATCGGCCGTGAGGCGCACAAAGATACGGCGTTGGATCAACTCCATCGCGTATTCTTGCCCTGCTCGTAGAACCCCCAGCATTCCGAGCAGGAACATCAGGAACACCGCGAGGACGATGAGTGCTTGGACATAAACGGGTTGCTCCCCGCCAAAGGCGAAATTGTTGACGACGGCATCGGCCGTCAACGGGGTCGCCAAGTAGAGGATTCCCGAGATGATCGACAGGACAAGAATGATGCGGATCTCGGGTGCCTCCGGCTGCAGCAGGGCCGCGAAACGATGAAAAGGGCTCGGAGGGGAGGGTGGTCCCGAAGAATGAGTGTTCCTGCGGTGAGCAGGATCGTGAGAGAGTTGCCCCATGGCATTAAAAACCGATTATAATCCGCATTTTTGATAAATCAAATCGACTCCGCGGTGACGGCACGCCATTGGCCCTGGGGCAAATCCCCCAACTCTAGGGCACCGAATAGGCTGCGGTGAAGGGACGTCACTCGGAAACCTTGGCTAGCAAACATGCGACGGACTTGATGGTAGCGGCCCTCCACGAGATCGAGATGGGCAGAACGAACTCCGGTGAGAACTAAGTTTGCCGGCAGACAGGGATCGGCATCATCGGGCAGGCGCAAGGTGCCCGAGGCAAAGAGCGGCACGAGGTCGGGATCCAGGTCTTGGTCCGACACCACCTCGTAGCGTTTGGTCACTTTGTGGCGGGGTGAAGTCCAACGCTGCACCAACTCCCCGCGGTCTGTGATGAGCAGCAGGCCCGTGGTCTCTTTGTCCAGACGCCCGACGCTGGTGATCGGTGGGTTTCGACGACTCCAGCGCTCAGGGAGCAGGGAATACACATTCGGACCCTCCCGTTCCTCCCGAGAGCAGACGAGCCCCGCAGGCTTGTGCAGCATGACAAGGATGCCTTCTGGATGATCTATGGGTTCGCCATCGATCCGTAGGTCTGCCAACAGCACTTTATCGGCAGGGTTCTTTGCTTTCTCACCGCTGACGGTCACCCGGCCAGCCTTCAACCAGCCCCGGGACTCGCCCCGGCTGCAGTAGCCGTGGCGGGAGAGCATCTGATCGATACGGAAGCGCGTCATAGAGGCCATAGCTTAGCCGCCCTTTGACTTTGCGACGACGCGAAACTCCCTGACTCAACACCGGCTGCAATTAACCCGCCCAGCGGCTGAGTACGAAATTGCGGGTCAGGTGCAGGTGGAGCACCACCAAGAGGGTCAGCCCGATCCAGCGGAGGATGCGTAAGGGACGCGATGTGGCCGGAGCCGACCAAGCCAAGAAAATTGGAAAGACCATCCCAGAAAAGCGGATGTACGACGTGAACGAGCCGCTCATGGCGGGGAGGATTCCGAGCACGTACACCCATGGAATGAGGGTCCGGTCGCTCCGCCACAGGGCCGGCAGCGAATAGGCCACAGCCAGAAAGCATAGGCGGTCGAGCATCGAGTCAGCGAACTCGTGGAAGAAGCGCGGGTTGAGGTATTCGATGATGAACTTGGGGACATTGATCAGGTTCAGGATGGAATGGCGTCCCCAAGTTTTTTGCGCTTCAAAGCCCTCGAAGGGGTTGCCCGTCCAAGAGTTCATTAACCCTAAATACAGCGCCCATCCGATCGGTGGGATGATGAGCAATAGCAGCCAACGCGCTCCGTGACGCGACTCATCGCTTTCGCAGTGGAGCAACCCTGTTTTCAGGCGAGGAATCCGCGAGAGCGCGGCATTCCAACGGGGAGCGACCCTCGGATGTTTCAGCAGCCAGAAGGCGATGGGGATGACCGAGAAAACACCAATGGCCCGGCTGAGTGGCAGCAGCAATGCCCCGAACGCCGCAGGCAGCCACCGGCGCTCTTCCAAACCACTCCAGAGGCACATCAACAGGACCAGGAAGGCACCTTCGCTGTAGCTGAACTGGAGAAACAAGTTGCCCGGGTAGACGGCCATGAAGAGGACCGTCCAAAATGCTCTGGAGGCATCAAACCGAAGGGCGGCCGCCCGATAAACGAGAGCCAGCCCGAGTGTGGAGAGCAGGTTGGCCAGGATGAGCCCTCCCCAAACCGGAGGTGCCCCGAGGCCGATCACTCCGCGCCACAGCAAGGGCCACAGCGGATAGAAGGCGCAGGAGCGGACGCCGTCGGCGTAGCCTTGAGTGGCCAGAAGGAGGTAGTGCGCAGCATCCCAGGTGGCGAAGTGACTCTCGAAGGTGGGGGCCGCACCGATCGGCCAGCGCACCTCCAACTGGGGGAGTTGCTCCGGATGGTTCCACACGGCCAACGCAGCCAATACGGTTCCCAGGTAAATGAGTTTTCCGAGCAGGATCCAGCCTGCAGCACGGATCCAACGCGGAGAATTTGGAGGTGCGACAGTCACGGCTTGTCTGGTGTGTGGGAGTTTGGGGCAACCCGGGAAGACCATCCCCACCGGCGACTCCAGGCGAAGTTTCAGCCGCTGACCCCCACGATCGCCACGGCGTTGGCTATTTCAGCATTGAGACCCGCCCACCGGTGTAGGATACCGAGGAGCAGTAGCGTGAGGGCAATCCCGGAAAGGCAAATGACGTGGAAACGGAAGAGCCGGCGGGGCCAGGGCGCGTCGCTTTCGATCGGTCGGTGGCCGAAGGTCCAGCGGTCATTCCACAGAAAGTTGTTCAGTAACGCAATTTCGGCGGCCGCGAGCTTGGAGGCTTCGAGCGGCCACCCGAACCGCAGGTGCAGCAAGTGAAAGAGCCCCATATCTACCAACAGACCGCTGGCTCCCACTCCACAAAATATCAGATAGCCCTTCCATGACATTGAGCCTGCAGTGGGGTTCATGGAGTGGATTGTTCGGGCCAGGGTAGGCTCTCAGCCGTCAATTGCCGGCTGCCTCGGGTGCCCGCCAGGTGGCATGGCGCTGCAGCCACAGCACGTCCGGATCGTTGGGGGCTTCGAAATCATTTCGGGGCACCGAGGGGACTCCGAGGTTCTTCCAGTGGTGGGTTTCCACATGGCCGTCTCCGAAGGCGATGTTGCCCGACCGGTTGTGCAAATGGCCGGGCTTGTCGCGGACCATCCATCCGGAGGGTTGGGACTCTTTGAAATCCCACTGCAGCGAGAAGGCTCCGTCATTGATGGTTTCGGGCCGTTCCTCAAGGAAAGTGAGCGCTTCGGTGGGAGACAGTTGGATGAGGTCCGACATGCGGCGGTAGGTCTGGGCCGCAGGAGACCGGACACTGGAACCCATGAAGGCGTTGAGGGAGACAGTGCGCACCCGTGGCATTCGAAAGGGCCCGAGGGTCACATCTTGGGCCGAAGGGCATTTCCAGAGCGCCGTGTTCTGGACGTAGGGCGCGAGGAGGCTCTGCTTGAGAAAGAGCGTATTGGTGCAATCTGGACCGGGAAGGCCTAGCCATCCCTGGACCCAGGTTTCACCTAAAGGGACGTATTCGCCGTCGCGGTTTGGAGGGATGAATTCGGCGTGGTCATTGGCGTAGAGACCGCCTGCTATTCCGAATTGCCGAAGTTGCGACAGGCATTGGGTTGTGGCCGCTCGGCGTTTGGCTCCGGCCAGTGCCGGCAAGATGAGGCCAGCCAGAATGGCGATGATGGCGATGACGACGAGGAGTTCGATCAGGGTGAAGCCCAAGATCTGTCCGGCACGCGCGGCCGCCGGTTGCGGCCAGCGCCTCGAAGTTGAATTCAAGGTTTCCCAAGGTGGGTGGGAGAATGAGGGACCGCCCCGGCGGGTATTTATCTCCCGATGGGTTTTTATCTCCTGGGTTGGGACTCGGTCGCTGGGTTTGGTGAGTGTGGGGGTGATCATGTCTGCAGCGTCGAGTTTTGCGATCGAATTGGCGGCAGCGAACCTCAAGCTTGGAGGCTTGATTTCGGTTTCATACCGGCCTGTGGAAGACGGGTGCTTGAAGGAGTAGCTCGGATCGGGATCGCCAGAAGAAGAAGAGGCTTCCCCCCAACATGTAACCGAGAGTGCCCAGCATAATCCAAGAGGCTTGGGAGTCGGACAGTCCGATGCGGTCGGTCAGGTCGCCCAAGCATTTGCAAGCAACGGGGGCGTCGATGATCCAAAGACCCATGCGATACAGCAGGAAGTTGATGCAGAGCCAAATGAGCGATCCCCGCTTAATGGACAGGGAGGCTTTGGAAAGCAGCAAAACGGCGACGACCGCCTCAAGGGTCGCGACCAGCACGAGCAGTTCCCGGTTCTTGAACACCCAAAAAATTGGATCCGCTTTTTCTAGGACGCTTTGAGTGCCAAAGGCGCTAGCAAACTTGGCTGCTGCAGTCAGGAGCAAGATTACGGCTGCCGATCGAAGAAAATGAAGCTCCTGCCGAGGTTTTTGTTCGTCTTGTGCCGAGACAAATTGAGAGGCCATCGGTGATCCATCGGCAGGATCCGCTGAGAACTTGAGCGTAAATTTTCCCCGGTGCCGACCTCCGTTGCGTTTGAGTCTTCCGTTGGGAAACCGGAGGTCTATCCTTTAGGCCATGACGCGACACTGCCACCGGTGCGGTTGGCTTTGGACACTCCGGGACACCCCGGGCCGCAGTGAGAGTTGTCCGCAGTGCCGGGCTGACCTAAGGGTTTGCCTCAACTGCAAATTTCATGACCGCCAAGCCGCCTATCAGTGTCGAGAGCGCCGGGCAGAGCCTGTGGCCGAGAAAGATTCGGCCAATTTCTGCGAATACTTCGACTTCCAGTCACGGGAGTGGCGTGCAGATGCCGGTGCGGGCGATTCTCGCGAAGATAAGGCACGCGCTGATTTGAAACGCCTCTTCGGTGAGGATTGATTTCGAGGGGTAGAAGTTACTCTCCGCGCAGGGCTGCCAAGAGTTCGCCACGGCAGGCCTGACGGGTCGCAAGCCAGGTCCAGAAGACTCCATTGAGGAAAACCGCGCCGAGGATCCAACCGAGCGAGATCCACGGCAATCCACGGAGGTTTGCACTCCAGGTGGGAGCCGTTGCCAGCAGGGCTGCCGCGATGCCCAAAATCATGCCGCGCGTCAGCAACCGGAGGTGCTCCGATAGGATCATGGATTGGATCTGAGACTTCGGGAATCCCACTGCAGCGAGCAGGGCTAGTTCGCCCCGGCGCTCCAAAACATTGCGCTGAACAACCAATCCTAATCCCACACTGCCTAGGAGCAGGCCCAGTCCGCCCAACCACTGGAAGGTGTTGAGGTAAGTGTTCTGGACCGCGTTAAATCGGTTGAGTCGGTCTACGGTACTGGTGGTTTCGAGCCCCAAGTCGGCCAAGCCCCGAGTCAATTCTTGGGCGACGGGTTTTGCAGGCTCGTCGGTGTCGATGAGGAAGGAGCGGTAGCCGTTTTCGCCGGGGAAATGGCGTTGGAATTCGGCCTCTGAGATTAACAACTGACCTTGAAGGATGGAGTTGGCTACAGAACCCACCAGGCGCACTTGGAACGGGTGACCGCGTTCATCGATATAGTCCAAGGTGTCACCGATCTTTTTGCCCAGGGCCCATTGGATCGAGTTGGCATCGCCGATGGCGGGGACGGGTTCGTTGGTGTTGCCGGTGTGCTCCAGGCTCATCCAGGGTCGATCGGTGGGCAGGCCGTCGGCGAGTGACTGAAAGGTAAAGGCCTTCCGCTCGGCCAATGATTCCGGACGCACTCCTAAGAGGCGGGGGCGTTGGGCTCGATTGAGATTGAGGCAACTCGCATCGTCTCCCTCCCGGACTCGCATAGGAACGACGGACATTCCCTTCAGGCGTTTGGGATCAAGCCCCAGTTTCTCTTGACCTCGAGTGGAATTGAGATCTTCGCTGACCGGCAGCGAGGACACCGCCCAGAGGCTAAATCCTCCGGTTCCGGAGCTGCGTTGACGGGCATCCCGAGAGGCATCGAGACGGTTCGCAGCCACGGCCACGATGAGGAACACGGCCACCGCCAACAGGCTGACCACCGCTGCCGAGCGGTTGGGTTGTCGGGCCGGTGCGCGGGAATGGAGTTGTGAGCGGGTGGTGGCTACCGAATCGGTTCGGGAATTCCGAAGCTCCCGACGGTGGAAAAGGAGACCGAATCCGAGCAACAACGCGCCCGATCCGAAGAAGTAGCCGGGGCGCAGCGCGGGATCAGCCTTTGCTCCGAGGAGGGCCAGTGCAATGGCCCCCAGCAGGGTCAACCCGGGCCAGAAAATAGAAACAGACTCACCCGTGCCTGAGCCCACCGAAGCCCCGTCGTTGAGCAGTTCTCTGGGGCTGCGTCGAATGATGAGTTTCAGAGTTCGACGCTGCGTCCAGGCGACCATGAGCACGGCCGCCAACCAGCCTCCGACCATGGAGGCTGGAGCAGGATGGAAGCGGAGTGAGGCTCCAGCGACAGCGTCTCGCCACAGCGTATTGAGGCCCATGAGCACGGCTTTTCCGTAGAGCAGCCCGCCGCCGGTTCCTAGAGTGGCTCCTAGGGCCGCCAGAAGGAGTCCCTCGCGGAAGAAGAGTCGTGTCGTTGTCTTCGGGGTCCAGCCCAGCGCCAACAAGGTGCCGACCTCTTGGACACGGCGTTCGATGCCGAATCGGAAGACCAAGTTTAGCAGCAGGAGCGCAGACACGATGAGGAAGAAGCTAAAACCGATGAACAGGCCGCCGAAATCTTGCCCCCCTTGGGCCGCCGCCAAGGCGGGTCCGGTGAGGGGTTGGAAGCGCAATCCCAAATCCGCTGGCGGAATCCTGCGTTCCAATTCCTGCGAAATCCCGCGGGTCAGGGTCTGGGTGTCCCAGAAATCGCCCGCAAACCATCGGACTCCGGTGGCGTTCCCGAAGCGGTTGGCCCACATCTTTCGCCCGGCCGACAGGGTGATGAAGGCCTTGGGTGTTCCTCGCCATTGCTTCCAGTAGGCTTCGTCCTTGTCCCGAATTTGCCGCGTTAATTCGAATCCCGCATCCCAATCTTGGGTGCTCTCCGCTTTGGCCAGTCCAGGAAACTCCGGCATCAGCGACCGGTCGGCGTGAAGCCCTTGCAGGGGAACGATGGCCCGCACACGAAACCGGTTGGTTTCCTCCACCAGGCGAGCCCCTGTGTCCACTCGATAAGACAGGAGTGAGACCCAGTCCCCGGGTTTCACCGCTAGGTCTTCGGCTAGCCAAGAATTAATAACGATCTCTTCATCGGTCATTCCTTCCGGGGTGAACGGGGAGCCGGCAGCCATGACCATCGAGTAAGGGGCCGATCGGGCTCCGCTTTCGATGGCATTGGCCAGATAGGTCAGGATTGGAACTGGCTTGGGGAGCCCCGGAGTCTGGTGGTCCAGAGCGCGCGTGACCACTGGATCGAGGAAGATCCGGCGACTGACCAGTTCCACCTGCGCTGAAGAGGGGTTGGTGATGCCGGCCGGCAGAGGGATCGGTCGCACCTCGAGTTCGGCGTCGGCGAGGCGAAAGCCACTGTCCACTCGCGAAGAAAGCCATTGGTTGTTGGTGGCCTCGGCTGAAGCTCCCACAAGGGCCAAATTGGCCCGTCCTACCAGGCCGGCCGCCTTGGCCAGAATAGTGTGGTTGATGAACAGGTTGAACGGGGGCAGTGAACTGACATCGGGTGAAAAGTCGCCCCATTCCTCTGCACTCAGAATGCGCCCAACTCGAACGCGGAGCGCAACACTAGCTCCATCCCGTGGAGTAATCACCGCATCTTGGGACAACGCTGAGGGTTTGTGAATACGCACCACCAGTTCATCTCCAACCTGGACGGAAAGCTGCCGGGCCAGCGCAGCATTGAGGAGCACGGCGTCACTGTCATCTTCCATCGGGAACGAGCAGATGCGGGGAGACAGAACCCAGAAAACTCGCGTGACGCCGTAGACCCGCACTTGGTTGGCTCGTGCCGAACCGTCTTGGCGCGCGACCACACCTGGGAGTCTGAGTGCAAAGGTGGACGGCGTGTTGGAGAGCCCAGCTCCGGCCGGGCCGCCGTTGCGTGCCGTGAAGAACCGGTCGCCGCCATCGAGGAGAAATTCTGCTTTTCCGATGCGGTCCAACGCCTGGCGACGGAGGGTTTCCCGCACCGAATCCCCCACGGTCAGGGCTCCGATGAGCACGGTCGCCGCTACCGCCGCCGCCAGCACGACACCCAGATGGTGCTGTGCATGGAAGACCAGGCTTCGCCAGCGGAGGAGTGCAGGTGTCAATTTCATGGGTCTCAAACCGTCCCGGGTCCGGGACCACTAAAGCGGTGAATGGCATTCCCGGCAATGGTCGGTCTGAATTGAAGGGAAATACGACGGTGTTTTAAGTCACGGAAAGCCAGTGAGTGTTTTGTTTTGCCGAGTGATTAGTCCCGGGGCAGCATTTGTGGAGCTTGAGCCAATCCATTTTCGAAGCCTTGGAGTTGTTGCGTCAACCGATCGAGGCGTATCTCGATGAGTTGGCGGTTTTTATTCCGGAGGGTTACTATGATGGACTCGATTTGTATCAAGCTGGAGCCGTGAGCGGGTTGCATGTGTGCCTGGGCGGCGGCGAGATTGAGGCGGAGGTCAACGTTGGCAAGCGCCCCAAGACCTACCACGTGCGATTGGTGCCCCTTTCCGGGGAAAACCAATTTGAAGTGCTCTGCACAGGGGGGTGTTTTTCGCTGGGATGCCAGCACGGGGTGGCATTCCTGATGGAGTTGCTCGGACAACCCGAGAGTGTTCAAGAGCTCCCTGCCCAGAAAGCCAGTCAGGGGACCCCAGTCATTGACTCAGATCCTTCGACTCTGGGCGGCTGGGTGAGCCTTCGACTTGGCGGAGTTATTCCTCCAGTGATTCAGGAGATGCTTCCAATCTTGGATGGTTGGTGGCAGGGCCGGCTCCAAAAGGTGCCTCTTGTGAACCTAATCAAGCTGGTTCCAAAAAAAAGTGGACCCCGCTCCTATGTGGCCGATTTGCAGGACTACGAATACAGATCGGCTCCAGTTTTTCCTGCGAGGTTTCCACCGTCCGATGTCGGGGAATACATGGGTTTCCTCCTGCTCAAGTTCGGTTACGAATCAGAGGCTTTGACTGCGGTGTTTTCACCGTTGATTGATCCAGTGTTGCTGAATAAGTCGCTGCGGATATGGGAACGGGCCAATCAGATTCAACAATGGGACGAGAAACTCACTTATTGGAAAGCAACCACTCAGGTCGAGATCGAGACTCCCCCAGAACTGCGTCTGATGCTCGGGGAAAACGCGGTGTTCCTCCAGATTCGTAATTCTCCCGGATCGGAGTTCACCCGACCTACACAAAAGGTGCTTAAGTCGCTGCAGCGCCGATCATCGGTGAGGTCCCGCGATGGACTCCGGATGAGTTTTGGTTCGGAGATCGTTTGTGAGGCCTTTGATCATCATTTTTCCGGCGGTTTCGATTCCGTAATCCCCTGCATGAGCGAGTCGTTGACCGTTGCTCTGATTCGCTTGTTTTGCTCTCCGGAGTTGAGCCGTGTCCATGTTGTTTCGCCCGATGGCCATCCCATCGTCGAACCGGACGCGATGCTGGTCTGGAACCTCGAAGAGCCCGAAACCGGTGATGGGGACTACTTGCTCAGTTTGCGGACCCCCGAGGGTCAGTTGGTTCCGAAAGCCGTTGCAATCTTGGACGAAGGAGACTTGCGCTACCTGACATCCCATTGTCTCTATCGAATTCCTAACTGGCCTTTACATGGCCAGAGTGACGGTTGGCCCATACGGATACCTGCGCCGGTGATCGAGTCCAACCGGGGCATGGAGGCGCTCGGGTTACTGGAGCTCCCTGCGCCCAAGCGGATCCGGCACCAAGTTCGTCAGGTACAACCGCAGGTGAGCATCGAAGCGGGAATTTTCCAAGACACGACGGGCGCATCGATGACGCTGAAGCTTCAAGCGACGGTGAGCTTTGGTGATGAGGCAGAATCGATTAGATGGGACGGGGTTCGTTGGAATCCGCTCACGTCGGTCAAGAAAGAGGCAAAGTTGTCAGAGGGTTCGTTGGTTCAAGTCGACCAGGCACCCCTCAGGCGATTGGAACACTGGCTCAGGCGCCTCACGGTGGTGTTGCCCGAAGTGGCTCGGGTTCGCTTGGATCCATGGATCATTCGAAAAGTGCCAGTGCGACTCTGGCCGGATGGGGTCGCGGACTGGTTGAGCAGCGCGCCTGAAGGGATTCAGTGGCACCTCGACGCCGAGTTGGCCTCGTTGCGAGAGGGGACAGTGGTCGGGCGCTTGGAGGTCCGTTTGGAAGAGTCTGATTCCGGAATGGATTGGTTCGACTTGTCCACCGTGGTGAGCGTGACGGACCAAACCTTGTCGAAAGAAGAGTTAGCCTTGCTCATGAAAGCCTCCGGAAAATGGGTGCGTCTGGAGGACCGGGGTTGGCGTCGATTGGAGTTTGGTCTCAGTGAGGCCGAGGAGAAAGCTCTTGCCGACCTCGGCATCGGCCGCTCACAGATCGCCACTGGAAAACAGCGGTTCCATGCCCTCCAGTTGGCTCATTTGGCCGGTCCAGATCCATCGCTGGTCCGAGGAGATCAGGTGGATCAAATCCGCAATCGTCTCGACCGAATCCAAACAGTGGTCCAACCCGGGGTTCCGACGGAAATTCAAGCCACCCTTAGGCCCTATCAGGTGGAGGGCTTTCAGTTTTTGTCTTACCTGAGTGTGAATGGATTCGGAGGGATCCTCGCCGATGACATGGGACTAGGGAAGACGCTCCAGACCTTGAGTTGGATTGCTTGGCTGCGTTCGGTCCAGGGAATGACCGAAAAAATTCTCGTGGTCTGCCCGAAATCGGTCCAGGAAAACTGGAGCATCGAGGTATCCCGGTTCCTGCCGAGTCTCCGGGTCAAGGTATGGCGTGGGGGCGATGTCGAGGCGATGTCCATGGATGAGGCTGTGGATCTCCATGTCATCGGGTATTCCCAGCTTCGATCCCAGGAGGAGTCCCTCAGACGAATTTGCTGGGGCGCCGTGATTCTCGATGAAGCTCAGGCTATCAAGAATCCCTCGTCCCAAACCGCCCGGGCGGCGTGTGCGCTCAAAGCTCTCCACCGAGTGGCCCTCAGCGGAACGCCCATTGAGAATCGGTTGCTAGACCTGTGGTCGATTTTCGCCTTCGCAATGCCAGGGATTCTGGGGACTCGTTCCCAGTTCGTTCGGCAGTTTGACGCCAAGGAGGACACTGAGGCCCGCAGGAGATTGGCTGCCCGGACACGACCTTTCGTACTCAGGAGAACCAAAAAGGAGGTAGCCCGGGAATTGCCAGATCGGATCGAAGAGGACCTGATCGTCGAGTTGGAGGGAGACCAGGCGGTGCTTTACCGGGCAGAATTAAAGAGGGCCCGCGCTGCATTGCTCAAGGCCAACGACCAGGGGCAGCTGGACCAATTGCGATTCCACCTCTTGACCAGCCTCCTGCGGTTGCGGCAGATCTGTTGTCATCCCAGACTGGTGGGATTATCCAACAATTCTTCAACGTCGGAGCCAAGGGTTGAGACTCCCGGCATGGAGAGTGCCAAAGTAGCCGCATTGGTTGAGTTGCTTGAACCTCTAATGCAAGAGGGACAAAAAGTGTTGGTTTTCTCGCAATTCACGGGCGTGTTGGAGATTCTGGAAGACTGCTTCAAGTCACAGGGTTGGCCGGTCTTCAAGCTAACGGGGCAAACTGAAGACCGCGGAACTCTGGTGGCATCCTTCCAATCCCATGCTGGTCACGGAGTTTTTCTCATTAGTCTGAAAGCGGGAGGCTTCGGCTTGAATCTCACGGCGGCCAGTTACGTGGTCCTCTTCGATCCCTGGTGGAATCCGGCTGTCGAGGCTCAGGCCATTGACCGGACCCACCGAATCGGTCAACGACAGACTGTTTTCGCGTATCGACTGATCGCTAAAGGGACCATAGAAGAGAAGATTCGTGAACTTCAGCGGCGCAAAGGAGCTATCGCAAAGGATATTCTGGGAGAGGAAAGCTTTGCGCAGGCCCTGACCCTGTCGGATTTCCGATTCCTTTTGGAGGAATGAGCCGCCCTAAGCCTCCAGCCTAGGCGCTCCGCCCTAGAAAGCGGTGACTCGAGGTGGGTTTTCCGTGCGGCAGGATTGCGGCGTGGAGAAAAAAGTGAAAACTAGTTGCGTTGGTTTTGCACTCCAGTTCGTCATTTCTGACGGGCCGACGCAAAACGATCGACCGAACCGAACTCATGACCATTTCACTCGGGATTCTCGCCGCCGCTCAGAGTGGCACCGACCTCGGCTTCATCTGGAACAAAGCCACGCCCGAGGCCAAGGTGATTATCTTCATTCTGGGCGCCCTCTCGATCGGGGCTTGGTCGATGATGATTCAGAAGTTTTTCCAAATGCGGCGGGCTGCCAAATACAATGGCTTTTTCGAGACTGAATTCCGCCAGCAGGAGGGGGTTTTGGGTATTTTCGATCGTCGGCTGCCCGTCGAGGGGTGCCCCATGTTTTCGGTGTATACGGACGGATGCACCGATCTCGAAGCCCGACTACGCCTGACCGATGGCTCGAGGCGGACCCGTCTGTCGATCAAGAGCATCGAGCATGTCAAACGGCAGGTGGAGGGTGCGGTGGCCCGTGAGTCGCTGCGTCTGGAATCAGGCCTCATCCTCTTGGCCATCGCTGTCAGCGGTGGTCCATTCATGGGGCTCTTGGGCACAGTCTGGGGGGTCATGGACACCTTCGGAGGCATCGCGAAGGCGGGTCGCGCCGATCTCACGGCGATGGCGCCAGGCGTATCCGCCGCGTTGGTGACTACCGTCGCAGGGCTCCTCGTGGCCATCCCTTCGATGTTCGGATACAATTATCTCGTTCACACACTGCGAGTGTTGACCGTGGAGTTGGATAATTTCGCCCAGACTCTGGCTTCCAAAATGGAGACCGAGTTTTTGCCCGACGATGAGTGACCCGGTTCCCCAGTCCTCCTTTCACCCGATCCACCCGACTTCGGAGATTCCGCAGTCGGGACGTGGAGTCTTGTGCTCGGACTGTAATCGTCTGAATCCGGCCGATCGGGAGTCGTGCAAGTATTGCTCGAGGCCTCTCTTTGTGGGGTGTTCGACCTGCTCGGCGACCAATGAACGAGTTCTCTCGCAATGCCGTAAATGCGGTCATTCCCTGCAGAGAGGGCTGCTTTCAGGGTTGCTAAGTTCTAAGCCGGAAGAGGTTTCAGCTTCCTCGAGGTGGGACGGAGCCCCCTCGGGCCCGATGGGGAAGGGGACTTTGTGCTGCAAGTGCGAGCATCTGAACCCGATCGATCGCGAGCGTTGCGAGCGCTGTAGTGAAGAACTCTTCCTCGACTGCCCGAAGTGCCAGAAGCGAAATGCTCGGGTGCTGATGCACTGCGCCTCTTGTCGTGGCCGGTTGCATCGCAAAATCCAGGATAAGACGTCTCATCATGAAACGTCCCGTCCTCAGGAGAAATCCTCGGGCTCATCGGATCCGTCCCACGGCCCCTCCCTTATTTCCACAGAGCCCGTTGTCTGTGCAAAATGTACCCATCCGAATCCCTCAGGTTTGCAGCGTTGCGAGCAGTGCCGAGGGCATCTCTTCGTGGTCTGCCGCGACTGCGACACCACCAATGCGCGCTCTGAGCCCCGATGTCTGAAATGCAACCGGAGACTGCACCGCTCCATCAATGAGAGGCTCGATCCGTTGGGTGCAAAAAACGTCTCGATGAAATGGGTTTATGTCATGGCTGCGGTTCTCCTTTTATCCTTGGCCGGTTTTATTCTGGTCCAATTCTCAGGCTTCCGGATTTTCGAATAATCATGCGCCGTTTTTCCCAACGCAATTCGCTGGTGACGCTCAACGAGATCAACGTCACCCCCTTGCTGGATTTGGCGTTCGTGCTGCTGATCATTTTCATCATCACCACGCCGGCTTTGGAGCCGGGCATTAGCATTAAGCTGCCGGTGGGAGGCGATGCCCGCACCCGTCCCGATATCAACAACGAGGCGAACGTGAACGGTCTGGCCGAGGGGCGGTATACGTTTGCACGGACCGGAACCCGGGTGCTCAGTGAGCGTGAATTGGAGACAGAGTTGGTGAAGGCCTACCGCCAGAATCCGAATTTAGTGCTCGTGCTCCGGGTCGAGGGCTCAGCGCCGTCTCAAGTGCTGGTGAGTCTGCTCGACATTGCTGGTCGTAATGGACTGACTCGCTACCGCATCGGAACCCAGCTCCCCAAGCGGCGATGATCCCTTCGAACACTAGATACTTGCTGACCTCCGTGGGCATTCATGCCGCGGCCGTGGGGGTTTTGTTGTTCGCCCCGGCCTTGTCTTCGCACACGGCCCAAGACGTTCCCAGTCCCATCCTAGAGATCATTCCCGACAACCTGCGCCTCACCGATGGTAACACCCTCGGAGGTGGCAATCCGGACGCCCAGCCCCCCAAGTCCAGTCCGCAGCCGCCGGCCCCAGCCCCGCCAGAACCGCCCCAACCCGAACCTCCGAAGACGCAGCCCCAGACTCCGCCCCCGGAGCCTGCCAAGGCGGTGGAGCCCACTAAGATGGAGCCACCCAAGAAGAGTCTGGCCACCGAGATTCAGCGCAGTGCTCCCAAGGCCCAGGATGTGGACCCCAACCTGTCCACCAAGAAGCTGAAGTCCTCCAAGACGGACTTCCAACTGGCCGAGGCTCCCAAAAAGCGCTCGAAGAAGGAGGCTGAGGCCGAACGCAATAATTCCGCCGCCGCTGCCGCCGCCCAGGAGGCACGTGAAACCCGAGAGCATCAGGCGCGCGTGACGGCAGCCCGAGAGGCTTGGAATAAGGCTCAGCAGGCGCGCGCCGATGCCGTTCGGGGGGTTGCTTCGAATCTGGGGAAGAATTTATCGGGGTCGACCTCGTTTGAGATGCCCGGGCCGGGAGGGGCTGCCTATGCGCCTTACGGATCCTACTTGATGGCCTTCTACAAGCTGCGATGGAAGAAACCCACGACCCTCAACGTGGAGCACGGCGAGGTGGAGGTGGAGATCACCGTTCAACGCAACGGTCGGGTTTCGGCCTTCAAGTTGGTGAAACCCTCTGGAATCCGCGCCTTGGACGATTCGGTTCGCGAGGTGCTGGATGGCAACCGCGACCTTCGCCCGCTGCCGGATGGAACAACCGATTCGGAGCGCCGAATCACCATCCGCTTTGATCTTTCCGCTGCATCTCCCGCCTAGACAATTGAACTCCGACCTAAACCCATTGGTTTAATTTCCGATATGTTCCGTCATTCATTCATCGCCCTCCTCCTCACTCTGGGGATTTCCCTGAGCGCCTCCGCGGCCGAAGTGGTTGTTAGTGACGTCACTAGCCGTGCCGTACCCATCCACGTCACAGGTTTTTCCGGGGACGCCAAGACGGTCCTTGAATTCGATTTGTACGTCGCCGGATTTGACCTAGTTGCTCTCGCCCAGGCGCAGTATTCAGTGAATGGAAAATCCGGTGCGGCGCTGGAGGGAGTGCTGGCCGACGTGAACAACAATGCCACCTTGTTCAATCGTTCCTATCCTGGAGGTTCTCCGCGGGCCCAGGCTCATGCGCTGGCCGACGACGTCGTTCAAGCGATCACCGGACGGAAGGGAATTTCCCGCACCAAGATGGTTTTCAAGGTTCAGAAAGATCGAATCAGCGAGGTTTATGCGAGCGACTTCGATGGGGCCAATCCGGTTCAATTGACCGCCGATGGTAATATTGTCGCGGCACCGGCGTGGCGTCCCGGTCGGAAGTCTCTGGTCTATACGAGTTACCGTGCCGGCAATGCCGACATTTACTCGCAAGATCTGACCACTGGTGGGCGCAAGGCTCTTGTGCGGTTCTCCGGGTCGAACATTAGTCCGGCCCCATCGCCCGATGGCTCCAAATTGGCCATGATCCTCAGCAAGGCCGGGAGCCCTGATTTATGGGTGAGCGACGCCGAGGGTGGGAATCCTCGTCGATTGACCACCACGGCCGCCGATGAATCCTCTCCATGCTGGTCTCCAGATGGATCTAGCCTGTGCGTGGTATCCCGAGAGAGTGGTTTTCCCCAATTGTACATCGTATCGGCCTCGGGGGGCGCTATGCGCCGTCTCACCACCGCGGGAGTCCGTAATACCACCGAACCCGATTGGTCCCAGGACGGCAAGTGGATCGCATTCACCCGTTCCCGGGGCGATTACTTCGATATTTGCATCGTTCCAGCAGCCGGCGGCGACGCCAAGGTTATTACCGAAGGCGAGGATCCTTCCTGGGCTCCCAATTCCAGGACCTTGGTTTTTGTGCGTCGGACCAGTAAGTTTGGCCCGCGCAAATTGTCGCTGCTTGACTGGCCGACGGGCCACGTCAAAGATACCGCGCAAGTAGCAGGTAGCAGCTCCCAGCCCAGTTGGAGTCGTTGAGCCCAGCCCGCTAACCCACTTTCAGATCTCCAGATTCCAGCCTTTTTTCAACACACCAATGAAGCCGTTCTCCAAATTGGGTTCCATCGCCCTCGTGCTGATCCTCTCCCTCGCTGCCGGATGTAAGAAGGGGCAGAAGAATTACACGCCGCTGCCGGGATATTCGGGAACTCCTGGAGCCTCTTCGACGCTCGGCAAGGGGCAGCCCATTTTGCCTCCGGCGCGCCCGCTGACTACCGATGGCTCGGGTGCCAACGGCGCTGATGTGGCCGGAATCAACAATCCGGATGGAGCCAATGGTCAACCTTCTCGTGAGGAGATCGAGGGCATGCTAGCCAACCGTGAACACTTCAAGTCCAACAGCGTTTATTTCGACTACGACAAGTCCGTGGTGAAGGCGGACAGCAAGGCGAACATCGAAGCCGTGGCGACCTACCTCAAGGCCCACTCCGACAACAAGGTGGCCATCGAAGGTCATTGCGACGAGCGCGGCACTGAAGAGTACAACCGCTCTCTGGGCGAGAAGCGTGCTCTGTCGGCTCGCGATGCGTTGATTGCTTTTGGCATCGGTGCTGACCGCGTGGTGACCCGCAGCTTCGGTGAAGACAAGCCGGCCGAGCTCGGTCATGACGAGTCCGCCTGGGGCAAGAATCGCCGTGGCGAGTTCATTTTGCTCACGCCGCCCTCGGCCGGTGCTCTCCGCTAAGCGGATACTGCCTGGCTCTCCAACAAAAAACCCCGCCCAGTGGCGGGGTTTTTTGTTGGGTTAGAATCGGTGGGGCTGGATCGGTCTGGCAAGGCCACCGCACCGGTGTGGATGCGGTAGCCGAAAGAAGGCGAGATCACCCCTACCGACACTCGGTCGGTGGGTGATCCTCAGACGCAGACGCCGTAGCGCTTCTCGGGGTCGACTCCGAGTTTCTGGATGGCCTCGGCCACCACGCTCTGTGGCAAGGCTCCCTGGGAGGCCAACTTGTAGAGGCACGCGATGGCAGTGCACTCACCGTCGATCTCGAAGAAACGTCGCAGCATCGGCCGAACCTCGCTGCGTCCGAACCCGTCGCAGCCGAGGGTCATTAAACCTCCCGGAATCCAGGGGGCGATTTGGTCGGCCACCAGCTTGAGGTTGTCGCTGACAGCAATCCAAGGACCCGACTGGCCCTCGACCGTTTGTTCGAGGTAGCTCTTTCGCGGTGTTTCAGTCGGATGAAGCATGTTCCAGCGCTTGGTGGCCTGGGCCTCTGAACGGAGCCGTTTGAAGCTGGTCACACTCCACACGTCAGCGCTGACGTCGTAGGCCTCGAGCAACTCCTGGGCCTTGAGGGCCTGTTGGAGAATGGCTCCGGAACCGAGCAACTGGACCTTGTGCTTCAAGCCTGCTTTGCCCGGCTTGAACTTGTACATGCCGTTGAGGATGCCTTCCACGACGCCGGGATCGTTGGGGATCGGCGGGTGGGCGTAGTCCTCATTGTGGACGGAGATGTAGTAGAAGACATCTTCGCCATCGGCATACATGCGCTTTAGGCCATCGCAGACGATGACCGCCAATTCGTAGCCGAAGGCGGGCTCATAGGAATACAGGTTGGGCACCGAAGTGGCGACCAAGTGACTGTGGGCGTCTTGATGCTGGAGACCCTCGCCATTGAGGGTCGTTCGGCCCGAGGTCGCGCCAATCATGAATCCGCGGCAGCGCGAATCGCCAGCCAGCCAAATTTGATCGCCCACCCGCTGGAAACCGAACAGCGAGTAGTAGATGTAGAAGGGGATGGTCGGCACGCCATAGGTGACATTGGCCGTACCGGCGGCGATGAAGTCGGCCATAGAGCCGGCTTCGTTAATGCCTTCTTCTAGAAGTTGACCGTCCTTCTTTTCGATGTAGGGCGTGTTGGCGTTGTCCTCGGTCTTGGTGCCAGGATTGTAGAGTTGGCCTCGGGAGCTGTAGATGCCCACCTGACCGAAGAGCCCCTCCATGCCGAAGGTGCGCGCTTC
>SXGS01181084.1_pt1 | contig 22540 bp, 22 predicted proteins | sample 3174681 | NCBI WGS metagenome assembly SXGS01 (sample SAMN11356861, study PRJNA531348) | freshwater metagenome | isolation source: freshwater sample F1-80 | place: China: Fuxian Lake, Yuxi | collected 2017-12-25
CAACCAAAAAGGGTATCACCACAAAAAAGATTTTTCGAGTCGTAGTAAGCAATATGTCCCCTAGTATGCCCTGGAATTTCAATTATTTTATAGCTTATTTGAAGTTCAGGGATATTAACTTCATCCCCATTTTTTAAACCTATATTGACAAAATCATATTTATCTTTTTCTGGAGCAAAAATCTTAATATGAGGATACTTTTCTTTGAGTTCTGGGATCCCACCAATATGGTCAGCGTGATGGTGTGTGACAAGAATAGCAATTAGATGAAGGTTTTTTCTTTCTAAGGTTTTGATAACACATTTAGCCTCACCTGGGTCAACAACAAGGCAATTTTGATCGTTATGTATTAACCAAATATAATTATCTTGAAGGGCCTCTATGGGATCGATATAAAGTAATTGATTTTCTTTGTAGCCTGTCATTTGTATTCATAGTAAAGTATTTTTAATAATTATAAGATATTTTTTATGCCTAAAATTTCAGCATATGAATGGTTCAAAAGCCCACTAGGTCAGTATTTACTATCGTTGGAATATATATATATAAATTCTGTAGTTATCGATACATTTGGATATTATGCAATTCAAATGGGTAATTTTGATGTAGATTTTTTAGATCATTCTCGAATTCAGAATAAGTTTTCATTAAATTCAAGTCATGCAGATCTAATGTCAGCAAATGAAGCATTGCCTTTCGAAGAAGCCTCCGTTGATTTACTTGTCGCCCCTCATATTTTAGAGCAAATGTCTGAACCGTATCAATTACTTAAAGAGATTCATCGAGTTTTAATGCCTGAAGGATGTCTCATTATTACTGGATTTAACCCAAAGAGCTTATGGGGGCTAAAAAGATTTTTAAGTTTCGATATTAATTATCCATGGAATTCAAAATTTATAACATTATCTAAAATAAAAGAATGGCTTCCTATCGTAGGCTTAGAGATGGTTGAAGGTAAAATGGGGTGTTATGTTCCCCCAATTCAGCAAACTATATGGCTAAAAAAATTACATATGATGGAAAAATTGGGTGATAGGTGGTGGCCTATGTTGGGAGGGTTTTATTTCCTCGTTATACAAAAGAGGACGTATGGTATGACACCTATTCGACCTTTATGGAAAAAAAAATTGATTAAAGCTCCAATATATTCTCCTCAAAAATCTAAAAGTCATAAGATTAAATTATGAAACCTGAAATTATAGTGTATACAGATGGAGCCTGTAGGGGCAATCCAGGTGATGGAGGCTGGGGAGCATTGTTAATTTCTGGGATCAATGAGAAATCTATAAGTGGTGGCGAAAGAAATACTACCAATAATCGCATGGAATTATTGGCTGTGATTAAGGCGCTTGAAATTATTAAACAAGCTTCGGAGATCAAAATTTACACTGATTCTAGGTATGTACAAAGGGGAATTACAGAATGGATTCATGTGTGGAAAAATAATCATTGGAAAAATAGCAGTAAAAAAATTATCAAGAATATTGATTTATGGCAAAAACTAGACGAATTAACTTCTGAACATTCAATTGAATGGCTGTGGATTAAGGGACATGCTGGTCATGATGGCAATGAAAAGGCAGATCAACTAGCAAATCAAGGCTTAGATAACTTAACTTAGGAAATCATAGTGAATTATATTTTTCTAGATACCGAAACAACTGGTTTGTATGCAAATCAGGGACATCGAATTATTGAAATTGGTGCTATTGAAATTATAAATCGCCGTCCTACAAATAATTCTTTTCATTTTTATCTCAATCCAGATAGAGAAATTGATCCTGCAGCTCAGGAAGTTCATGGCATAACATTTGATTTCTTACAAGACAAACCTAGATTCTCAGAAATTGCAGAAGATTTTGTAAAATTCATCAAAGATTCGACACTTATTATTCATAATGCGCCATTTGACATTGGCTTTATTAATATGGAACTGGGTTTACTGGAAAAACCCCCCATTGATGGTATCGTTGCTAACATTATTGACACATTAAAGATGGCAAAAGATATGAGGCCAGGGCAGCGCAATAATTTAGATGCATTATGTCGTTTCTATAATATAGATAATTCGCAAAGAAGCCTTCATGGTGCCTTGCTCGATGCACAACTTTTAGCTGAGGTATACCTAGCTATGACTCGTGGTCAAGAGGATTTAATGATTAATTTTGAGTACTCAAGACCATCAGATATTGCAGATAAAAATCATGCCATACGTCCACCCGACCTTATTGTTTTAAAGGCCAATGATGAAGAACTGAAAAGCCACCAGGGTTATCTAAATATGATGAAAAGCGAAAAAAAGATTAATTGGTAATCTATCTATATGGCATCAGCCCAACTATTAGGTGTCTCATAAATACGAATTTGTTTTATTTTTAGCTGCTGATTAAAGCGTATATTAAATTCACTACTTAAAATTTTATAAGCCTCAGATGCTATATTTTCTGCTGTGGGTACAGTTGGGAAAATCACAGTTTTATGATTTGGTAAAGTACTTAAAAAGTTTACAATTTCTATATCATCCTTGAAGACGATGAATGCATGATCCCAAGGTTCAACCACTAAATCCTTTATGATTTGTTTTACATCAGAAAAATCAATCACCATACCAAAATCTGAACTTTTTTTATCTTCATGGATTGGACCTGTGACAGTAACCTCAATCGCATAACGATGCCCATGTAAATTTTTGCAGTTACTTTTATGGTTAGGTATTCGATGTCCAGCATCGAATTCTAATCGTGTTGTGATGTCCATTTATAAAGCATAATATTGTCTAGGAGGATGACATTTTAACATTGGTTATTGTTAAAACCTTTAAAGCTTTGCAATACGCTGAAGAGCAGGAGGGTGAGAATCATAAAATGCTGAATATAAAGGATCAGGTGTTAAGGTCGATGCATTATCCCGATAAAGTTTAATTAATGAGTTTTTAAGATATTTTGCGCTTGAGTGTTCTTTTGCATAACGATCTGCTTCGAATTCATTTTGTCGTGAATAGAATGCCATGATGGGTCTTATGAAAAAAATGAAAGTAGGGCCAGTTAACATAAAAAGAAGCAAAGCACTTCCATCTGAGGGTATTGTAATTCCTAAACCCTGATAAAACCATAACTGGTTTTTTAAGTATGCCAAGACAGCAAGACCAATAAAACTCAAAAGGAACATCATGGCAATTCTTTTTTTAACGTGATTATGATGAAAATGACCAAGCTCATGGGCTAAAACAGCTTCTATTTCATTATGATTTAGGCGATTCAAAAGAGTATCAAAAAATACGATGCGTTTATTTTTACCGAAACCAGTGAAATACGCATTACCATGGTTACTTCTAGTAGAGCCATCCATGACAAATAAACCTTGAGATTTAAATCCACATTTCTTTAAAAGAATAATAATTTTAGTTTTTAAGGATTTATCTTTTAAAGCTGAAAATTTATTAAAAAAAGGTGCAATCCAGGTGGGATAGATAGCAAGAATTAAAAGATTAAACAAACTCCAAACTGCCCATAGATAAACCCACCAATATACCCCACTACTTTGTAGTAACCACAGTGCAATAAATAAAATAGGCAAGCCAAGACATAAACCTAAAATCATCTGTCTAAAGAGATCTGAGAAAAATAGTTTCTTTGTCATTCGGTTAAAGCCAAATTTTTCATCAATTCTAAATATTTTATAATAATTAAAAGGTAGGTCAAAAAGGCTCGTGATCAACATGACACTCAGGATTATTACGATATCTTTTAAAAGAGGTAATGAAATTCCATCGAAAAAATGAGAGATTGTACTGATTAATCCTCCTATAGTCAGGAGAATGAGAACAAAAGATTGCACAATTTTATCTTTTGAGCCTAACTCACTTTTTGCAATTGCATAATCTGCAGCTTTTTGATGATCCTTTAGACTAATATTTTTTTTAAAGGCATCAGGCACTTTATTTTTATTGAACGAAATAAATTTGATATGTCTTCTCGCAAGCCAAAGATGAATACCAGTGCTTAAGATAAGTAAAGTAATGAAGGTGTTACTAAGTAATTCGCCCATAAAGTCTCTGAATTAAGTTAATATTCTATTATTCTGAATGAAAACAATCTTATGTAGTAAATTGTTTTAGATAATTAGTACTATTTTAATGGAAATCATGATGACCTCTTCGGATGAAAATTTAATATGGCTTGATATGGAAATGAGTGGTCTTGATACAGAGCGAGATAAAGTGCTTGAGATCGCAACTGTAGTTACGGATCAGTATCTAAATATTATTGCAGAAGGCCCTGTTATTGTTATTCATCAGGTAGATGAATTATTGAATGCTATGGATGCATGGAATCAGGCCACTCACGCAAAATCGGGATTAATTGAAAAAGTAAAACAATCCCTATTTGATGAAGCATATGCTTCAAAAGTGACTATTGAATTTTTAAAAAAACATATTGCCCCTAATAAATCTCCGATGTGTGGCAATTCAATTTGTCAAGACAGACGTTTTATGGCAAAACATATGCCCAATTTAGAAAGCTATTTTCACTATCGGAATTTAGATGTAAGTGTTTTTAAAGAACTTTCTCGACGATGGCGACCAGAGCTTTATCAGAGATTTAAAAAATCAAGTAAGCATGAAGCTTTATCAGATATATATGATTCAATTGAAGAGTTAAAATATTATCGCGAGAATTTCTTAAAACTATCATAAAAGTTTTTTATATATAGGCTTTTTAGGTGGCCTTTCTGCATTTACTGTCGAGATTTTTGAAATGACGCATAAGAATGAGTACATTACCTCACTTACTCTTATTGCACTTTATGTCATTAATCTATTTTTACGGCTTATTTTGGTTGGCTCTCTATAAGTTTCATTAAACAATCTATTTAGAGGCCTTTTTTTTTGAAGCCTTAGTTTCAATCATTACGATAGGTTCATTCCTAACTTTTTCTTTTTTTTGCCATGAAGCTGTTTTCTTAGGTACTACTTTTTTATGCTTATCTTCTATCTCATTTTTATTTTTAAGTTTTGATTTAGTTTTTGTTTCTACTAGTTCAAGACCAATAGCTTTAAGATCTACAGGCTTATCTTCAATTTTATGTCTAGGCTTCACAGTTTTTTTAGAGGTTTCAATTGGTTTGGTTTCTGGTTTTGTTATTTGAGGAGCAATAACTTCACTAAAAGATTTATTTAAAATTGGTGCATCTTTGGTCGCTAGCGCTTTTTTCTCAAAATTATTTGGTTCCTGAGTAGATCTAGTGCCACGATCTTTATTGAAGCGACCATACTTATTATTTCGACCTCGTTTATTCTTGTCTTTACTTGCGCGTATATTTGGAGACATTACTTTTTCTGTTGATAAATTTTTATCTAATTCAGAAGATTCAACTTCTCCTGGCATTTGTTTATTATTGTTATGCTTAAACTTTTGACGACCATTACTACGCCCCCGATTGTTTTGGTTGGCTCTTGGATGCTTATTTTCAGGAGCTTCAGAAACTTCTGGTTTTTTTTCAGTAAGATTTTCAGTATTACCATCCCCAGTAATTAGATTCTTAAAAAATTTAAACAATGTTTTATTTTGTTTTCCTGATCCAGAAGGGGCTGGCATATCAGGCATAATACCTTTTACTAGGGGCTCTTGTTTTGCTTCATTGGATGCTGCTCTGTAACTTAAAACTTGATCGCCCTCAGTGAGTGACTCCATCATTTGATAGCTCGACTTGGATTGACTTGAAGCATCTTCTTGTTTTGAACTTAAAATAGAATAGTTTGGAGACTCAAGATGTTTATTAGGAATTAATATAATTTCAACTTTTAAGCGTTGCTCTAGGTTAAAAATATCTGATCGCTTTTCATTAAGAAGAAATGTGGCTACTTCAATAGGCAATTGAGCTGAGATGGTTGCATTTTGCTCCTTCATAGCTTCTTCTTGAATCATGCGAAGAATATGTAATGCTGTTGATTGAATATCTCTAATCAAACCAGTGCCATTACATTTAGTACATATACTATTAGTTGATTCACCAATACTTGGACGAAGTCGCTGACGAGATAACTCAAGTAATCCAAAGCGAGAGATTTTACCTGTTTGAACTCTGGCACGATCATGATGAAGTGCTTCTTTAAATCGACTTTCTACGCCTCGTTGATTTTTTTGACTTTCCATATCAATAAAGTCAATCACTATTAAGCCACCCAGGTCGCGAAGTCTTAATTGCTTAGCAATCTCATCAGCAGCTTCGATATTAGTATTTAATGCAGTATTTTCAATATCGCTTCCCTTGGTTGCTCTTGATGAATTAACATCAATAGAAACGAGAGCTTCTGTATGGTCAATCACAATAGCCCCGCCAGAGGGCAATCTTACTTCTCTTGAAAAAGCTGATTCAATTTGGTGTTCAATTTGGAATCTAGAAAATAATGTCACCTCATCCTCATAAAGCTTAATGCGATCGACATAATTTGGCATGACATGATTCATAAATTGTGAAGCTTGATCATAAATTTCTTGAGTATCAATGAGAATTTCACCTATTTCAGAATGGAAATAGTCCCTGATTGCTCTAATTACCAGATTACCTTCTTGGTAAATGAGGAATGAACCTGACTGTCCTCTAGAGGCATCTTCAATAGCAGTCCATAATTGTTTAAGGTAATCTAAATCCCATTGAAGTTCTTCAGGAGTTGCACCTACACCAGCAGTTCGGCCGATGATACTCATGCCTTCGGGGATATTTAAGTTTGAAATATGATCACGGAATTCATTACGCTCTTCACCCTCAACACGTCTTGATACACCCCCACCATCCGGATTATTTGGCATTAATACGATATATCGTCCCGCCAGAGAAAGATAACTTGAAAGGGCTGCACCCTTGTTGCCTCTCTCTTCTTTTGTCACTTGAACTATAATTTCTTGACCCTCTTCAATGACATCTTGAATTCGCGGACGATTTTGCGCTGATTCTTTAAAGAATTGGGATGAAATTTCTTTAAAGGGGAGAAATCCATGGCGCTCTGTGCCATAGTTTACGAAAGCTGCTTCAAGAGAAGGTTCTACCCTTGTGACAATACCTTTATAGATATTACTTTTCTTTAAAGCACGACTTCCACGTTCAATATCAAGATCAATTAATTTTTGACCATCTACAATTGCAACACGCAATTCTTCTGATTGGGTTGCATTAAAAAGCATACGTTTCATTATCTAAAACTCCAACAAGTAGGTCTTAAGATAAAGAATATATATTTCAATTATTCAGACACACATACATATATCACCTAAGGAGAGGAGAGCATTCCTTGAGTTAATACTTTTTTATCAAAAAGTTTTTAAATTATTTTCTTAATCACAACACTTATTTGAGAGGTTGTTGCGCAAAATATTTGTACATTTTTATTGTGTTCATGAGCGATAAATCTGAAATATTCTTTAAATTTTTAGACCTTGTTTCAAGGCCGCTACTTAAAATAAGGCGAGCGGAAAAAACCTTAGTAATTTGTTGTCACTGTATAATTCAGCTTAAATTATCTCTAAAATTCAATTGATTAAGAGAGTCTGAATACAAGTAGTATAGGGTATAAATCGAATTAAACAAAATATGGCTCAAAATACAAACGCTAAAAATCTTTTTTCTCATGAAAAAGTGACATTTATTCGGGTGGATGAAGGAAGTGAGGCACAAAAAATTGATAATTTCCTCTTAAAAGTTTTAAAAAATGTGCCCAAAAGCCATATTTATAAAATCCTCAGAAGCGGAGAGGTGAGGGTTAATAAAAAGCGAGTCAATACTTCTTATCGTCTAAAAATAGATGATCAAGTAAGGATCCCTCCAATTACTATAGAACAAGAAGTACCCCATATTATTTCGCCTAAGCAACAACAAACCGCTTGGTTAGAGACAAATGTCCTTTATGAAGATGAAGCACTATTAGCGATTAATAAACTAAGCGGTTTTGCTGTTCATGGGGGAAGCGGTCTTAACTTCGGAGTCATAGAGCTGATTCGTCATATAAGGCCCAAAGCTAAGTTTTTGGAGCTTGTCCATCGGATTGATCGGGAAACATCTGGTATTTTATTAATTGCAAAAAAGCGCTCGGCCCTTGTAAACATGCACGATATGATGCGTCACAACCGCATTGAAAAAAAATATATCATGATGGTTGATGGTGAGTGGAAAGAGCGAAAAAAAATAGTTGAATTAACGCTTAAAAAAGCCTTTTCAAAGGATGGTGTGAGACGTGTCAATGTAACTGAAGATGAAAATGACAGTCAAAATCAAATTAGTAAAAGTATCTTCTATTTAAAAAAATCTTTAGGACCTTTCTCTCTCCTTGAGGCTAAGCTTATTACTGGAAGAACGCATCAGTTGAGAGTTCAGCTTGCCCACCTGGGATTTCCCATATTAGGTGATGACAAATATGGAGATTTTTCTTTAAATAAAGCACTTCAAAAAAAAGGTTTAAAGCGCATGTTTCTTCATGCATTATCCTTGAAAATGAAACATCCCTTAACTCTCGAGCCTCTGGAGTTGATAGCCCCTTTACCAACGGATCTTGATATATTTTTAAGCCAACAAACCCTTTGAATTCGCCTCGATTTGATCTTGTTATTTTGGATTGGGATGGCACTGTAGTTGACTCCACAGCTATTATTATTGATGGCATTATTTCAGCAGCAAAAGGAATGGGTATCAAAGCACCACCCAGAGATTTAATTTTAAGAGCCATAGGATTAGGCATAGACCAATTATTACTTAAATTATTTCCTTATTTATCTTATGAATTATTGAAGAAAGTTGCAGAGGGTTACCGTACTTACTATTCTAAACATGCAAGTAATTCTTATCTTTTTGATGGTGTAAAAGAGGGTATTGAGAAACTTTATCAAAATAATTATAAGCTCGCAGTCGCAACAGGAAAAAGTAGAAAAGGGTTGAATTTTGATATGCAAAATACTGAATTAATTGAGTTTTTTTTATCTACAAAAACAGTAGATGAATGTTTTTCTAAACCCCACCCTCAGATGGTAGAGACTATTTTAAAAGAAACCCAAACTTCACCAGATCGAGCAGTTATGGTAGGAGATACCTACTATGATCTTGAAATGGGGAATAATGCGCAGATACAAACCATTGCAGTAACTTATGGAGCACAACCCAAAGATCTGCTTATGAGTTGCAAGCCTTTAGCTTGCTTTGATTCATTTCAAGAAGTTGTAAATTTCATATTGCTATGACCGAAAAGAAAAAAATTATAATCGATAAAAAAAATTTTCAAGGTGATGGTTCAACCTCTAAATTTGAACTTGAGATTAAAACAGACACACAATCAGGATTTGTAGTTTTTTTTGAAGGCAAGTATCATGCTTACCTTAATCAATGTAAGCATTTACCAATCGAATTAGATTATGAGCCCAATGAATTTATGGATGATGAAAAGCAGTGGATTGTCTGTTCTACGCATGGAGCCATATATCACCCAGCTTCTGGAGAATGTATTGCAGGCCCTTGTCGAGGTGAAATATTGCAAAAATTAAATATAACAGAATTAAAAGATGTATTATTGATTGAAATTTAATAAAGTATTTATGGAGCAAGGCAAATGGCAATAAGAAAAAAAATAGAAAAAAAAATAGGGGGGCATTGGGAAAGAGAGGCCTTAGAAAAAATTGCTCTTTCAGCTTTAGGCGAACAAAAAATTGCAAGGCGCTGGAGTATTTTTTTTAAATTTATTACCTTCTTTTATCTCTTTTTAATCTTATTTCTTGCATTTGGTGCAATGCAAAAGAAGGGTGGCTCGGGCAATCATACCGCATTGATTGAAATTAGTGGTGTCATAGGAGAGAAAGATGAAGTCAATGCCAAAGACTTTTTTGAGAGCATAGAAAGGGCTTACGATAGCTCTGGTACAAGGGGAATAATTCTAAAAATTAACAGTCCTGGGGGAAGTCCAGTTCAAGCAGGAATGATAAATGATGAAATTAAACGGCAAAAAAAATTACATCCACATATACCTGTTTACGCTGTAGTTGAGGATATTTGTGCCTCTGGAGGTTATTATATAGCTGTGGCAGCCGATGAAATTTTTGTCGATAAAGCTAGTATCGTAGGCTCAATTGGTGTCTTAATGGATGGTTTCGGCTTTACAGAAACTATGAAAAAAGTTGGTGTAGAAAGACGACTTATGACTGCAGGTTCAAACAAAGCTATCCTTGATCCTTTTTCGCCAATTAATATAAAGCAACAAGCTTTTGTCCAAAATTTGTTAAATGAAATACATCAACAATTTATCGAAGTGGTTAAAGAGGGTCGTGGAAGCAGACTTAAAGAATCTCAAGAAATGTTTAGCGGTCTTTTTTGGAATGGTGAGTCTGCTGTTAAAATAGGCTTAGCTGACGGGTTTGGTAATTATGATTTCGTTGCTCGTGAAATTATTAAAGCTGAAAGTGTTGTTGATTTTACCACCTACGAAAGTTTTGCCGACCGCTTTGCACGCAAATTTGGAGCAAGTTTAGGATCTTCTATGAATGAATCTTTACGAACTGCTATATTAAATCAAAAATTAATTATTAAGTAAATCAATAATTTATCAATTTTTTTTAATGTAATTAATTAATCCATTTGTAGAACTATCAAAGCTATCGGTAAGTTTATTTTCAGATAAGTTTGGTAAAACTTGTTTTGCAATTTGTTTGCCATATTCTACCCCCCACTGATCAAATGAGTTTATATTCCAAATGATTCCCTGGGTAAAGATTTTATGTTCATACATTACAATAATCTGACCAAGAGTTTTTGGTGTTAATTTCTGAAAAAGTATGGATGAGCTAGGCCGATTGCCTTCAAATGTCTTCTGAGGAATAAAGCTTTCAATATCCTCTCCTTCATAGCCTTGTTTTTCAATTTCAGTTCGTGCCTCATCATATGTTTTTCCCATCATAAGAGATTGTGTCTGCGCGATAAAGTTAGAGAGTAAAATTTTATGATGCTCGTTACCCTCCTTCCCGAGAGAGTAATGAGACTTAATTGGAACGATGAAATCTGCAGGGACAATTTCAGTACCTTGATGAAGAAGCTGGTAGAAAGCATGTTGGCCATTTGTACCGACTTCACCCCAAATAATCGGGCCCGTATGAAAATCAATACGCTCACCATTCCTATTGATAAATTTACCATTACTTTCCATATCAGCCTGCTGAAGATAAGGCGCTAGCTTCGATAACCCTTGATCGTAAGCTAAGATTGCATGTGTCGTATAATTAAAGAAATTAATATACCAAACGCCTAATAATCCCATCATTATTGGGATGTTTTGTTCGATGGGTGTTGTTTTAAAATGTTCATCCATTTCAAATCCACCCTTAAGAAGTTCTTCAAAGCTATCCATGCCGATATAAATGGCGATAGGCAGGCCAATCGCAGACCAGAGAGAATAGCGACCGCCTACCCAGTCCCAAAATTCAAACATATTTTCTACATCGATACCAAATCGTGATACAAGATGTTGATTAGTAGATAATGCAACAAAATGTTTTTTAATATACTGGCTATCTTTTGCTGTTTTGAGAAACCAATCTCGCGCTGCGAAAGCATTGGTCATTGTTTCTGGCGTAGTAAAAGTTTTGGAAGCAATAATAAAAAGTGTTGTTTCTGGGTCACATTTTTCTATCGCTTGGGAGAGATCAGCGCCATCCACGTTAGATACGAAATAAGGTCTAATAGTCTTCGAGCCATAAGTCTTTAGAGCCTGACACACCATAGCAGGGCCCAAATCAGAGCCACCAATACCTATATTAACGATATTTGTAATTGCTTTGCCAGTAAACCCTTTCCACTGGCCAGATCTTACTTCTTCACTAAAACGACGCATTTTTTTAAGAACTTTGTCAACTTTAGGCATGACATTTTCGTTATCAGACACAACAGGTGTATCGTTTTGATTGCGGAGCGCGGTATGCAGAACTGAGCGATGTTCGGTAGAGTTAATTTTTTCCCCTTTAAACATGCGATCTCGCCAACCTTCAACATCAGCCTCTTTTGCAAGCCTTACTAGAAGATTGATTGTTTCTTTTGAAATCCGATGTTTTGAGTAATCAAAAAGTAAATCATTAAATTGAATATGAAATTGATCAAAACGATTGGGGTTTGAATTGAACATCTCTCGAAGTGAGATGAGTTCGATATCTTTTTTATGTTGATTTAGTGTTTGCCAGATAGACGATTGATTAATTTGGGACATGTATAACGTTCAATTTAAGGATTTAATAGTGAAAAATTCAGTGTGTTTGTGCATTATAGCAAACACATACTTAATTTAAATTAAAATATGTTGTGCCAGAGCCCAAGATATATGCTCTTTCACAAGCGGGGAAGCTTGGTTGAGCCTACTTTTAAGGGCATTTACAATGATTTTGGATGTTTTGGCGTTTCCGAGTCCTATTGCAATATTTCTCAACCATTGATCGTAACCAATACGAAGAATTGCACTACCTTTCATATGGTTTAAAAACTCTGCTTTAGTCCATAAAAAACATTCTACTAACTCAATATCATCTAAACCATGTCTTACCTTAAAGTCATCCTCTTTGGTAATTTGACTAAATTTATTCCATGGACAATGCAACTGACAATCATCACAACCGTAAACACGATTGCCAATTTGTTTTCGATATTCCAAAGGTATAGAGGACTTAAGCTCAATAGTGAGGTAAGAGATACATTTTCTTGCGTCGAGCTTGAAGGGCGCTATGATCGCTTTGGTGGGACATACATCTATGCAACTTGTGCATGTGCCGCAATGGTTTTCTACTTTTTTATCCACAGGCAAGGGTAAATTAATATAAATTTCCCCAAGGAAGAACCATGAGCCATGTTCTTTATTGATAAGTAAAGTATGTTTTCCTCGCCAGCCAAGCCCAGACTTTTCTGCAAGTTCAACCTCCATGACGGGTGCGCTATCTGTAAATAATCTAAATTCAAATGATTGACCCAAAGTCTTATGAGCTTCTTTTTTGATTTTTTCTGAAAGCCTTTTTAATTTAGAGCGCATAACTTTGTGGTAATCACGACCTAATGCATAACGAGAAATGAAAGCTTTTTTATCATTTTTTAAAATAGCATCGGAATTATGGTGGTGGGGCAGGTAGTTAAGTCTAGCTGTAATAATGCGTATTGTATGAGGCACTAACTCGTCAGGCTGGTATCGCCGAGAGCCATGTTTTACCATATAATTCATCTCGCCATGGAACTCTTGCTTAATCCATTCTAGATAGTGATCTTTCGTATGATTCAAATCTATATCAGTAATGCCAATTTGATCAAAACCAAATTCTTGACCCCAGTTTTTAATTTTTAATGCTAATTGATCCCAAATGTCTGTCATGTTTTAATGATTTTTTGTATGAATACTAACTATGCTGTTTGACTCTAATTATGACTTAAAAGACGAAAGTGAAACACTTCGTCTGGCAGAATTTATGGCGACCAAGTTAAGTCCTGGCATGAATTTGTACCTAAAAGGTGAATTAGGTGCTGGCAAAACCACATTTGTGAGAGGTATCCTTCGGGGATTCGATTATCAAGATAAAGTTAAAAGCCCAACTTATACTCTTGTGGAGCTTTATAGCTTTGAAAAATTTACAATACATCACTTTGATCTTTTTCGATTTAAAGCCGAGCATGAGTGGGATGATGCTGGCTTTAGAGAATACTTTAATAAAACATCTATTTGTTTGATTGAATGGCCAGAAAAAGCAGGGCGTATTCTTCCCGAACCTGATATTTCTGTAGAGCTAAGTCATTTGCCATTTGGCCGCCATCTGCATTTGATCAGTTACACACCTAAAGGAACTGAATGTTTAAAAGCTATTATTTAAAAAATATTTTTATTCTAATATTAGCGCTATTTCCAAGTCATATTATCGCGAAAAACTTAATTGAATCCGCACGCATATGGCCAGCAAGAGAATATACAAGAGTAACTCTCGAATCTGCTATGCCCATAAGTAATGATCAAATGATTTTAAAAAATCCCGATCGCTTAGTGATTGATCTGCATAATATTAATCTTAATGATAATTTAAAGAATTTAACTACAAAAATATTATCAAGTGATCCTAATATTAAACAAATTCGTGTAGCTAAATTTAATAGCCAGGTAACTCGAGTTGTTATTGAGTTAAGGGCTGAATCTAAAATAAGTATTTTTTCGCTCAAGCCTGTAGGCATCTATAAGCATCGCTTGGTCATTGACGTATACCCAAGAGTTGATGAATTAATGGGGCTTATATTGGATAAAGAAAAAAAGGAACTTACAGTAAATCAAAATGAAATTATTTCACCTCCCCAGGAAATTAAAAATGAACAAATATTTCAAGAGATGCCACCAATTTCGCAAATTACTAAAAGCACTATTAAAAAAATTATGATTGCAATCGATGCAGGGCATGGTGGCGAAGATAGCGGCGCTATTGGCTCTTCAGGGACTTTAGAAAAAAAAATTACTTTGTCGATTGCTAGAAAACTTAAGAAACACATTGATCATGATGAACAATTAAGGGCAGTTCTTACGCGTGATGATGATTATTTTGTTCCTCTTAATAGTCGAGTTATTAAGGCTAGAAAACTGAAAGCTGATATTTTTGTTTCAATTCATGCAGATGCTTTCACTAATTCAGAGGCTAAGGGCTCTTCCGTATTTGCTTTGTCAGAAAGTGGAGCTACTTCCGCTTTTGCAAGGTATTTAGCTAAGAAGGAAAATGAATCAGATTTAATTGGCGGTGTAAGTTTGGATGACAAGGACCCAATGTTAGCTAAAACATTACTTGATCTATCATTATCAGCCACTATCAATGATAGTGTTAAGCTTGGTAATTACGTTCTGGATCATATAGGTGAGATTAATGACTTACATAAATCTAATGTGGAACAGGCTGGATTTGCAGTGTTGAAGTCTCCAGATATCCCATCTATTTTGGTAGAAACGGCTTTCATAAGTAATCCGAAAGAGGAGAAGATGTTAAATAATGATGAGCACCAGGAAATTTTAGCTAAAAAAATTTTAGTTGGCATCAAAAAATATTTATCCTCCAATCCGAATATTACTAAGAATTTTTAAATTATGGCTACTGATAAGCCAACTATTTTCTTTTTATTAGGACCAACAGCATCAGGAAAAACAAAACTTGCTGTTAAGCTTGTAAAAAGATTTCCTTTTGAAATTATCAGTGTTGATTCAGCACAAATATATAACGATATGAATATTGGTGTAGCCAAGCCATCACAAGATATTTTAGAAATTGCTCCACATCATCTTATAAATATTATCAAGCCTTTCGAAACCTATTCAGTCGCAAAATTCACAAAAGATACTCTGAAGCTAATCAATGAGATTTTATTACGTAAACATATACCGCTTCTTGTTGGGGGTACCATGATGTATTTTAATAGGCTTGAAAAAGGGATAAATCAAATGCCTGCAACAGATCATGAAATCCGGAAAAATATAGAATTAGAAGCTACTCAAATAGGTTGGTTGAAACTTTATGAGAGGCTGAAAGTAGTGGATCCAGAAATAGCACAAAAAATAAATCCTAATGATACTCAACGCATCAGTCGTGCTTTAGAGGTTTTTTATTCATCAGGAAAATCTTTATCCTCTTTTCACAAGTCAAATATTAAATCTGATTTTCCTTTTGTGATTAATAAAATAGGATTAATACCAAGTAACAGAAAAGAACTTCATGTGCGAATTGAATCTAGAGTTTATGAAATGATTGATGCTGGTTTGATTGATGAGGTAATTTCACTGCGCCAAAAATATCCTGAGCTAAAAAGTACTATGCCTTCGATGAGATCGGTCGGCTAACGTCAGATATTCGATTTTTTAGATGGGCGAATTGAAAAAAAAGAATGTATAGACCAAATTATTTTTGCAACACGCCAATTTGCGAAAAGACAGATCACTTGGATGAGAGGTATGGAAAATCTAAAAGTATTCGATTGCATCAGTGATGATAAAGATCATTTAATTATTGAGCATGTGAGCTTACTTTTAGGATGAGAATTAAAAGTTATTTTCCCATGCTGTCTCTTCTTTTCGGTGCCTTTGTTTGGGGGACAATTTGGTATCCTTATCGCTTAATGGCAAAAGCGGGTGTGTCTGGGATATTTTCTAGTCTTTATGTATTTTCATTAACACTTGTTATTGCATTTTCCTATTTTTTTGCAACTAAAAAAAAGGTTTCTATTTGGTCAAGAAATTTTTGGGTTTTATCTCTTATAGCTGGTTTCACCAATATTACTTATGTTTTAGCTGTAATTGAGGGTGAAGTTGTGCGAGTGATGCTTTTATTTTATTTATCACCAATTTGGACTATTTTTTTAGCACATTTTATGCTGAAAGAAGATACTAAAAGAAGATACTATCTTGCTATATTAATTTCTCTTATTGGTGCTTTTATTATGCTCTGGGATCCGAAATATATCATTTATTTAAAATCAAAGAGCGATTGGCTAGCCCTTTTCTCTGGATTAGGCTTTGCAATGACTAATGTTATGACAAGAAAATTTGAATTTATGTCAATTGATCAAAAAGCATTAGCGATATGGATAGGTGTTGTAGTAGTAGCAATCATGTGCATAATTTTTGGAGGGAATACCATACCATTATTAGATTTTTTTAAGCCTATTGATGCACTGATTATGTTACTTATTGCTCTGAGTTTATTTTTTTCAACGTTACTCGTGCAATTTGGGGTGACAAAAATTAAAGCTGTTGAAGCATCATGTTTTTTTCTATTTGAAATTGTGGTTGCAGCAATTTCGGCGTATTTACTTGCAGGAGAAATTATCACTATTAGAGCATGGATAGGTGGATGCATGATTATTACTGGAGTAATTCTTGCTGCAAGAAACTAAATGAGTTTTTGATAAATTTCCTCTAAATTTTTTACAAATAATTGTGGCTTAAAAATAGCAGAATTTATTTTAGCTTTTTTTAGTCTCTCTATAATATTTTTCCTGTAGTTCAAATCTTCAGTTAATTTGGCTACACATTTAATATATTCTTCTAAATTTTTAGTGATAAGTTCATCTAAATCTAAACTGTGAAGTAAACTACCTGCAACTCTTGATGAGAAAGTATTCCCTATAATTGTAACAATAGGTAAATCCATAGATAATGCGTCACTTGCTGAAGTGTGGGCATTATATGGGAGTGTATCCAAATAGATATCTGCTAGAGCATGACGCGCTATATGCTCAGTATTTGTAACACGTGAAGCAAAAATAATCCTTTCAGGTGAAACTCCAGATTTTTCTGCATATTTTTTTAGATTATCTGTTGCCCAGTTATTTGAGTGTGTAAGCCAAAGGATACTCTTTGGATATTGTTTTAAAAATCCAAGCCAAGTATTGAAGATAATTTCAGAAATCTTGAAAGATTGATTAAACGCACAATATACTATGGCATCATCCGGTAAATTATAGTCTTGCCTCGTTTTTTTATTTATTTGACTTCGATCTGCATTATTTGGCTGATAGGGAAAGGGGAACCTTATAATGGATTCAGCATAATATTTCTCATCTTCTCGAGGAATAATAAATTCATCTGCAAGAATATAATCGTAAAGTGATCTTTCTTGAAAAAATCCCATTGTGCCTGGGAAACCTAACCAATTGATTGTGATCGTACTTTTAAGTTGAGGTGCAATAAATGCCCTACTATTATTAGTATAGCCAGTTAGATCCACTAAAATATCAATGTCATCTTGATCTATTAAGTTTGCTGCTTTTTCGTCATCAAGAAATGAAATATCTTTAACATGGTCAAAAAAACTCAAAAATGTTTTTCTTTCAATTGATTTTTCTTTAGGACTCGAATCATAGGCAAAAATTGTAAAATTCTTTCTGTCGTGATACCGAATAACATCCCGCATTAAAAAATATAACGGGTGTAGCTTGAAATCTGATGATAGGTATCCAATATGAATTGGATTTTTTTTTTGTTTTTTTTGCTTTGTGACTCTTTTTATATGTAAGTTATTTTGTGCCCATTGAGAGGCACATTGAAGTTGATTACTAGGAGATGTAAATATATTAGAAAGATACGCAAAAGGGGGGATAAGTGCTTTTGAATCTGCCCTTATAGTCGAAGATATATTCTTAAAGATAGGTTCAATATTTTCCCAATCACACATATGCTGTTTTTGATGAGCAAGATGAACTTGGGTATGAGATAGGTCAGGGCTAATAGTTAAAGCTCGCTTATAAGAGGATACAGCTTTATCTAAATATCCTAATTTTCGTTCTATATTTCCCTTATTATTCCAAAGATCTGCATCGTCTGGATTTAGCTCAATTGCTTTTTGATAATTTTTATAAGCTTTTAATGACTCATTAAGTTTATCTTGCGTGTTTGCTAAATTATAGTAATAGACCCAATTATTTTTTTCATACTCTAGAACTTCTTCAAAACATGCCTCTGATAATTCAAACTTTAATCTTAAATAGTTTTCATTGCCAAAGGCTGTAAGAGAAAAGCAAAGCGCATCTTTGATCTCAGGGTTACTTCTAAAATAGCGGTAACATCTTCTAAAATATCCTGCTGCTTCTTCAAATTGCTTATTAGATACACAAAGGTTTCCTAAATTTATTTGTATAATAAGATTTTTAGGTTCTAATTGAAGTGCTTTTTTTAATGTGAGGATTGCATTGAAGAGATCGCCTTTCTCTTCATAGTCTCTTGCTTCGTCTAAAAAGTTTTTGGACATGATAAATTTGTGCTTTTAAGTATTTTACTTCTTATTTCATAAAATCTTCACAATGATAAATTTATATAGTTTCTTTTTTTTTACTTATTTGTTTGTAAAAAAAGTTGACTTAACTTAAATATAAATATTAAATATCATGCTTTGGCAGTCAAAGAAGTTTGTCAACCTTTGGATTTTTTTGAAAGAACAAATGATGAAGTATTTCCAGTCAGCTCTTTTTAGTTTTTTTCTCCTATTTATGATGGATTCTGTTGCGAAAGACTCCTTAGATGAGGCAAAAGAGTACCTGGATTCAGTCATTTCAAAACTTTCATCATTTAAACTTGGTATCGATGAGCAATGGCCTTCTTACGGGAGAAATCTTACAAATCAGCGTTTTTCATCTTTAACTCAAATTAATCAAGATAGTGTTAAAAATCTTGAGCTCGCATGGAAATTTAAAACTGGTGTTGCTGCAACATTTCAGTCTTCGCCATTAGTTATCAATAATGTAATGTTTATCAGCCTTCCACATAATCATGTTTTAGGACTTGACGCTAAAACAGGAAAAGAATTATGGCGTTATAACCATAAAAAAAGAGATAATTGGAGGATGTGTTGCGGCCCTGCTAATCGCGGTTTAGCCTATGCGAGTAATAAAATTTTCATAGGCACAGTTGATGCAAGATTAATTGCGCTTGATGCCAAGTCTGGTGAGAAAATCTGGGATATTGATGTGGCAGATAATGATGCAAAGTTTGAAAGTAATAACTCACTAAGTCAGTCCGATAGTAAAAGCCAAAAAGATGTTTATGGGCAAACTGGCGTAGGTATAAATATGGCCCCAGTGTCTTATAAAAATTTAGTTATGGTTGGTATTACAGGTGTCGGATATGGTTTGCATGTAGATACGCCACGCCCAGATGCCCCCCTAGGCGCAGTAATTGGCGTTGATGGTCGATTTGGCCGCCCAGGTTTTTTGGCGGCTTATAATATTGACACTGGTGATCGAGTATGGCAGTTCGATACAATTCCATCAGAGGAATGGGAGGGTAAATTTAAGGAGGCCATTGAAGATAATATATCTTTAAATCGAAATACTGCCCAAGAAAAAGAAAATCTTAAAAATAATAAAGAAGCTTGGAAATATGGTGGGGGTTCTGCATGGAGCACTCCTGCAATAGATGAAGAAACGAATACTTTATATTTTGGTACTGGCAATCCCTCACCGCAAATGAATGATACTTCTAGACCAGGAGATAATTTATATACTGTTTCTCTGGTTGCACTTGATGCAAAGACAGGAAAATTAAAATGGTTTCATCAACAAGTACCTCATGATGTTTGGGGATACGACGTAGCAAGTCCCCCAGTATTATTTAATTATAAAAAAGATAATAAAGTTATTCCAGCTGTAGGACAGGCCAGTAAAACTGGGTGGTACTACATACACAATCGTTACACGGGGGAGCTTTTAGCAAAATCTGAACCGTTTGTCCCACAAAAAAATCTTTTTGCGAAAGCAACAACTAAGGGCACAGTTCTATATCCAGGTATTCTAGGTGGAGCTAATTGGGGACCAACCTCGCTTGATGAAAAGAATCAGATTGTATTTGTTTCAGCGATTCATGCACCTATTAGATATACTTTAGTAGATGAACCTGCCCGAGATGATTTACCTGCGATTAAGTATGCATCTTCCGAACCGACGCAGGACGAGCGATGGGGTCTCCTCTCTGCTATAGACTTAAATACAAAAAAAATTAAGTGGCAGGTTAAAACATCTCAACCATTAACAGGTGGATTACTAGCAACGGAAGGTAATTTAGTCTTCATAGGAGAGGGAAATGGAAATTTTAATGCTTACGAGGCTAAAACTGGAAAATTACTTTGGACAAACACAGCTGATGCCGGTGTTAATGCACCGCCAATAAGCTATGAAATAGATGGATCGCAATATATTGCTGTTGCTGCAGGTGGAAACTCTATCTTTGGTTTTAAAGAAGGTGACAATATTTTAGTTTATAAACTTAAATAGAATTTGCAAAAAATTATTTTAGTCTATAAAAAAATATAAAGTTTTTAGATGGAAGAAACTGTTCGTATTTCAAAGATTCTATCTGAGCTTGGACTCTGCTCAAGGAGAGAGGCTGATAGTTATATTCAACAGGGTCTCGTGACTCTTGATGGTAAAGTAGTAACTGAATTGGGTACACGAGCTTTTCGTTCACAACAGATCAGATTAAAAAAGCAAGCATCCATCCAACAGTCCTCCAAAGTTACCGTTATATTGAATAAACCTGTTGGTTATATATCACATCTAGATGACGATAAAATATTTAAACCTGCTGCTACCCTTATTACTCTGGATAATTTCCAAGTTTCAAAAAATCATGCATCGCAAAATTCAAGATTCAATATTGACGGACTGGCACCAGCTGGAAGACTAGATATTGATTCCTCTGGTTTATTAGTGCTTACTCAGGATGGAAGAATTGCAAAAACGATTATTGGGGAAAAAAGTATCATTGAAAAAGAATATCTAGTTCGTGTAGAGGGAAAATTAGCTAATAACAGTTTGGAGTTACTAAGACATGGTCTCTCACTTGATGGTTATAAGCTTCAATCAGCTGAAGTTGAGTGGCAAAATGACAATCAACTACGTTTTGTTCTAATAGAAGGTCGAAATAGACAAATTAGAAGAATGTGTGAACTGGTTGGGCTTCATGTAATTGGGTTAAAAAGAGTCAGAATTGGCAATGTTTTGCTTGGTGATCTTCCAACAGGTATGTGGCGATTTTTAAAACAGCAAGAAATTTTTTAAATGGCGATCGCATTAGAGCACATTAATTTTATTGTAAGAAGAGCAACTATAGAAGAAAAATATCCCGGTGGATGGGATCAATGCTTGATTGATCATGCTTCTTCTCTTGGCAGTCGTGTTTGGTTTGATGAACATCTTTTCAGGGATGGGGCTATGAATCCTATTGATATGGAAAACATGGTAAATGCTTGGAGAGATTTTGGTTTTCAGGTAGTTTTAATCAATGGAGAGAAGAAGTGGTTAGATTGTTGTGTAATTGATGAAAATTTTGAGACTTTATCTTTACCATGTGACTGGATAGAACTTAATATTCTAGGAGAATATGCATTTCTTAAAAATGAAGAACCTGGAGAGATTAGAGGGCGCTATAGTTTTTGACAGTTAACCTTGCTTATATCTTTCAACACTCTCAAGAATTTCTTTGTGAGCATCTTGAGGGCCTTTCCAACCCTTAATTTTCACCCATTTACCCTTTTCTAAATCTTTGTAATGTTCAAAAAAGTGTTGAATTTGATTAAGTCGCTGAGGATTCATATCTTCAGGTTTTTGCCAATGTGAATAGATTGAAAGAATTCTATCTTCGGGCACTGCCAATACTTTTGCATCTTGACCCTTTTCGTCTTCCATATCTAATATGCCTACAGCACGACAACTCACAACAACCCCTGGAATTAAAGGTAATGGAGTAACAACAAGGACATCGACTGGATCACCATCACCTGCAATTGTTTTTGGTATATATCCATAATTAGTCGGATAGTGCATTGCTGTCCCCATAAACCGATCCACAAAAATCGCACCTGATTCTTTATCGACTTCATATTTAATTGGGTCAGCATTCATTGGAATTTCAATAATGACATTGAAATACGTTGGAATATCTTTACCAGGAAAGACGTTATCTAAGCTCATAAATTTTTATGGGAAAAATTAAAAAAAATGATTTTAGCATGATTGAAGCTTGGTAATTGGCGTC
>SXGS01284233.1_pt1 | contig 22540 bp, 20 predicted proteins | sample 3174681 | NCBI WGS metagenome assembly SXGS01 (sample SAMN11356861, study PRJNA531348) | freshwater metagenome | isolation source: freshwater sample F1-80 | place: China: Fuxian Lake, Yuxi | collected 2017-12-25
CCCTGAGGGAGAGGGAACCGAGCTCGCTGACGACGAACTCGACGCGCTGACTGTGCCTGATTCCCTCGCCCCTCGCCCCTAACCCCTCGCCCCTACTCCATGCACTACGCCGTCTTCATCTCTGGCCCACGCACGAACGATGCCGTCGCTGCCTTATGCAGCGTCGGCCTCGGCGCACTCGCGCAATCGAACGACGTCGCGCCGATGGCCGTCGAGTGCGGTGACGGACCAGGCCGACAAGCCGGCACGCTGATCACCTGGCCCGATACGCTTCGACCAGGCCAAGCGATCGACCATTGGAATCCGGAGACGATGACGGCGCTGCCTCTGAGCGGCACGGCGCTAGCCGCCGGTCCCTCCGGCGTTCCACCGGCGGCTAGCGCCGTGCCGCTCACTGCCTATTTTGTTTTCAACGACAAGCGGCCGCCGAAGCCGAGCGATCTATTGCGGAGTCACTCTTTTGAAGGCGTCCCCACGAAACTCGGCGACGGCCACGAGTGGACGCTGCCGAATCAATTCCGGCTGCCGACATGCTTCGCATTTGACGAGGGACGAGGGGCGAGGGGCGAGGATCGAGCAATCGTATCCGACTCGCCCCTCACCCCTCACCCCTCACCCCTCACTCGCGTCACGACGCGCATCAAAGCCACCCACCAACCGCTCTACGATCGGATGCAATGGGCGCTCGCCGCCTGCCGTTCGCACCTGAGTTTCCTCAAGAAAAGTCTCGGCCGCGAAGTCTTCAGCGAGTCCGAATGGGCCGCGCTGGAACACGATCAGCCCCGGCACATCGACCCGGCCGAAGCCTTCCCGTTTCTCTGCGAGATGCTCGCCGTCAACTACCGCGTGACGCCGCAGCTCTGCGAGCTGTGGGAACTCTTCGACCCGACCAACTACTGGCGAGCGTTGGCCCGAATCACCGACGCCGCCGCCATCGATGACCTGGTGGCGGAGCTGCAAAAAAAAACCGTGGAAGCGGCGGAGCGACTCTCGCCCCTCGCCCTTCATCCCTCGCCCCTCGATACCTCCGACACCAGCATTGGCGAGCCACCCTCAAGTACCCCAGCGCTGGCTTGATCCTCGACCAACTCCTCGGCCCCTACGAGCCGACGCTCTTCGACCTGTACCTGTTGAGCGAATTCCCACTGTAGGGTGGGACCAGCGCAGCGATGAGGGCTACGTTCAACCATGCCGCGCCGCTTCGGCCGCCTGGCCGACTACCAAATCTTCAACCCGCAATCGAAGCCAAGGATGGCCACCGCAAAAACATTGCCGTTCAACGACGAACCTCCGGCCGCCAAGAGTGCCGACGAGCCGCGGCTCATTCGTCCGGTCAAACGACTGGCCGACGAGCCGGTCGTCGCGACCGTGAACGACATCGACATCGCGTTTGCCGAACTGACCTGGATCGCGTTCAAATTGGACACGACCAACAAACTGCTCAACACCGAACTCGACATCCTGCGGAAGAAATATCAACCGCACTTCCAGGTCGATCCGAAGGCCAGCGCGGCCCTTGGCGAGCCACCGCCGCAGACACTGAGCGATCGCAAAGCGGCGATCGAGGCGGCTGTGATGGCCTACGCGAAAGACCACAAGAATGAGCTTGTCACCGAGAAGCTCAAGACGAAGGACTTCGGCGTCGGCACGATCGCCTTCAAGCTCAACCCCGAATCGCTGATGCCGTTCAAGCCGTCGGCGGAATCCGAGGCGGACATCGAAACGGATGCCCCCACGGAAGCCGATCCCTCCGACAGCGAACTACTCGACAAGGCACTCCACGCGCTGCTCGACGAGTACCAATTGCCGCAAGCGATCGAACGCGCGCTCAAGAAGAAAGCCGGCGAGACCGACCGCAAGCTCAGCGACTTCCTCCGCTGCAAATGGAGCTGGGACGCGAGCGGCATCGTCAAGATTTTCAAAGACAAGTTGCTCGGTAACGACGCCCTCGAACCGCTCGGCATCAAGGTCGATCGCAAAGAGGAACGGATCGAGATCCACCTCAAACCGTAGCACGGGCTTCCTGCCCGTGACCCTCACGCCCTTTTGAAAGATCGACCAATGAATTTGAAATTTCTACTTCCGACGTCGCTGTTCGGCGGCGCGTCCGCCGCACTGGGCGCGATCATTCATGCGGTGGTCGGCGACGGTGGAGCCTCGCTGACTCAGTTTGGATTTGGCGGCGGCTTGATCGCCACGGCGCTCGTCGTCGTAACGCGGATGTACTCCGCCTGGAAAGCGGCCGGAGGCAAGTTCGACGGCAGATTGACCGAGGCGGAATCGCGAGCCCTGATCGGCGGTGCCGCCGCCGAGCTGAAACTGTCACCAAAGATCCAGTCGGCCGCCGAACACTTCGCGCCGCAAGTCGCCGCACTCGGCACGCGAGCAATCGCCGCCGTTCAACGGTCGATCCCTGGCGCGACCGAGCTGCTCAGCCTGATGTCGAACTATCTCGACCACCACACCGAAACTCGCGACAGCAATCACAACGCGGTGCTTTGGCAGTGCGTGGACGTGCTCTCACGAGCCATCGAAGGCAACCCGGCCGGCGAAGACTTGATCGCCAAGTTCCGCGACCAACTCGACCTCAAACTGTTCCCTGGCACATCCCAGCCGGCCGCCGCGTAGGTTGGGACTCCGTCCCGACCCGGCTTGGAAATCTGAAATCTCAAATTGGAAATCTCAAACGAAGAGGGTCGGGACGGAGTCCCAACCTACAGACCATGATCGAACACCCCTTCCCACGCCTGTTGCTACCGCCGCCGATCGCCAAGTTGTATGAGCCATCGCTCGATGAGGACGACGACGATCCGCCGGAAACGTCGCGAGACGTCGAGGACTTCGGCTCGTCGTGTTCGATTGACGAACACGCCTTCGATTCCGTGGCCAACTATGCGGCCTTCCTGGTCTGCGTCTCGATCGGCGGTGTGATCGCCGGAGTGCTGTGGTGGCTCGTGAATCTCTTCGTCCCGCTTTGAAATCTGAAATCTCACATTGGAAAACTCCCAATGAAAACCCTCCCCTTCCAACTTTGGTTCGTGCTCGCACTGTTGATCATTGTCGGTTGCGGCGATCGCGGCCCGGCCGACATCGAAGCCGAAGCGGAACGCACGTTCGCGAAGTTGCCGCCGCTGGTGCGCGAGGCCGAGAAGATCGAAAAGCAGGTCATCGCCGAAGCCGCCGCCAACGCCGCCAAGAATGCCGCGACTCTCGAAGCGATTCGAGCGCTGCGAGCCAAACTCGCGAAGCTCGAAGGCCACACTCCCGCGCCCTCTCCGACGCCGGGGCCGAGTCCGGTCATTCCACCTCCCGGTCCGGCCCCGGCACCCGCTCCCACGCCGCATCCGAAACCGGCGTTGCCGGCCGGCGAGTTCTCGATCAGCCACGACGTGAAAACGTGGGTCGAAACGCTCGTCCCGCCGGAAGGCCGAGCGACTGGGATCGCGCACTTCCTCCGCGCGTCGAAAGCCATCGCCGCCGACTGCGACTCCGGCAAGATGACCGGCTGGAACCGCGTCGCGCTTGTCGGGTCGATCAAGGAAGCCATCGGCCGCGAGAACGCGACCATTCCCCCCGACGTGCTCGTGAATTGGAAAACTTTCGCCGCCGCGTTCAATAAACGAGCGAACGAACTCTTCACCGCCGGCCGACTGACGACGGCCCAACACTGGAAAACGCTGCTCGAGGAAGTCGTGATCGGCCTGGAAGCGGCGAAGTAACGACGGATCACCACTTGGTCCGGCGGTGATAGTCCGGGCTGTCATCGTCGGGAAGCACAAAGTACCAGCCGGCCCAAAAGTACCAGCGGCAACATCGCCAAACAAATTTGAAGAGCGTCTTCATCGCGCAACAGCATAACCATGCGACTGAACCTTAACATCTCGAAACGCGAGTTGCTCATTTGGTGCGGCAGTTGGGTCGCCGTGTTTGCCTGTGCCGCGTGGATGATCTGGCTGTACGAGTCCGGCGCGGAGAACGTCGCACGTCTGGGCTGGTCGCCCGAGGCTGAAGCCGAACACGCCGACATCGCCGCCGCGATGCCGCGTTTCCAAATCGTCGATGGCGACGGTAACGCCGTCGTCCAAGCCAACGAACGAGCCAACGTGCGGCTCTGGCACGCGACGTTGAAAGTCCACGGCCAACATCGGCCGAACATTCCGCAACAGGACAACGACTGCACGGCCTTCGGTGCGATGCACGCCGTCGAGCTGCTGCAAGACATCGCCATCGCCCACGGCGAGGCCGTCGAATGGAAGCCCATCGCGCCGCACTACATCTACGGCCGGTCGAAAAATCCCGATCACGCTCCGGCGTTTCGCGGCGAAGGGTGCAGTGGAGCCTACACCGCCAAGTGTGTCACCGAAGGGGTGCTCGCGGCGAACGCGCCGGGAGTTCCGGCCTACTCCGGCTCGCTCAGCCGAGCCTGGGGAAAGAATGGCGTCCCGCGCAAGTGGATCGCGGAGGCGAAGTCGTTTCCCGTGCGACAAACGTCCCCTTGCCGATCGGCCAGCGAGATTCGCGATGCGGTGGTGAATCTGTGCCCGGTCACGATCGCCAGCAACGTCGGCTTCCAAAAAATCATTGTGCGTGATGGCCGCCGTGTCGGCGTGATGGCCGGCTCGTGGGCGCACCAGATGACCATCGTCGGCTACGACGGTTCTGCCGGCGAACCGTACTGGTATGTGCTGAACAGTTGGGGTGATGACGCGCACGGTCAGCCGCTCGGCGACGAACCGCCTGGCGGCTTCTGGATCGACGAGGAAGCCTGCCAGGCGATCGCCGCTCAACGCGCGTGTTTCGCGTATTCCAGTTTCGCGGGCTTCCCCGCGCAAGAGTTCCATTTCGATTTGTTTTCGCGCACTGAGCCGGCGGGCGCTAGCCGCGGTTTGACTTCACTCACGAACACACAGCGAACCGCGGCTAGCGCCTTGCGGCTCAACGGAAAGGATTCCGACCATGCGACTGATCCTCACTCTCTGCGTGCTGCTGGCAGCCGCGACGGCGAACGCGCAAACGTTCGACCTGCTCGAAACGCCGGCCTCGCAAGCCGCGCCCTCGGAATTTGATTTACTGCACCAGCCGGAACCGGAAGCTGTCGCCGCCTCCGATCCACTGGCCGACTTCGATCTGCTGTTCGTCGCGACACCGCCGACTCCGCCGAACGTCGTCGAGACCTCCTGCTCGTGCGGCTGCCACCAACCGAACTGCGGTTGCCAGGTGATCGCCGCGGGAGCGCAAAGCTCCTGCCGAGCCGCTGCCGAGAAGCCGGTCGTCTTCATGCGATCCGCAAGCTGGTGCTCGGTCTGTGAGCGAGCGAAGCAAGAGATCACTGCCGTGAAGGACTGCCCGTTTCGGCTGGAAGTGATCGACGACGCAGACCACAGTGACTCGCTACCGATCTTCGAGTGGCGTGTCGCCGGGAAGTTGTGGACCACGTCCGACCCCAAGACTGGCAAAACGCGACCTGGTTACGCCGGATACGCGGATCTGGTCGCGAACTGGCAGGCGACACAACGCACTGAGCCGGCGGGCGCTAGCCCCCGGTTACGTTCGACCCCGACCACACAAACCGGGGCTAGCGCCCTGCGGCTGATAAACTCGCGTGACTCGGCGATCGCCGCCAGCGTGCAACGCCACTTCGTCGCGCGCGTCCAAGGCCCGCCCGTCAGCCTCTCGAAGCCGGGCGATTCGGAAAAAAAAAGCAACGAGCACTCAGCAAGTGGAAGCACGCCGAACGCAAACGGCTCCGCAAACAAGTCACCGCCGCCGTCTGGGCCGAGCATGGCTCCGCCGTTGGCCTCGACCCCTTCACCTGGTTCACGATCCTCCGAGTGATCTGGTACGTGCTGAGCGCGTTGTTTGAAGCCTACGGGTTAAACTGAGGGGATGGGTAAGAGAAAAAATATGCTGACTCACGTGATCAAGCGACCTCCCGAGCTGATCTGGCTCTACATCGCCGCCGCCGTCATCGGCTTCATCGCAATGATGGCCACCGATCACGGCTGAGTTTCTTAAGAAATCCGAGATGACCACACTCGCCCAACACCTGCCATTCAAACAGCTCTTCGAGCGTCACGAGGATCTCGACGACGTCGCGTTGTCGTGCGACCGCCACGGCCGCTGGCGAGTCGCTTTGACGCTGGGCAAGCCACCAGCCCGCATCGTCCACTGTGCCCCAGCCGCTTCGCCGGACGAAGCCATTCAACTTGCGATTGCGTTCCCCCTCGCCCCGCGCCCCTAACCCCTCGCCCCTGCTCCCACCATGACCGTCAAAATCGAAATTGAATTTGCCTCGATGGGCGAAGCCAACGCGGTTCGCGCGTGGGCGGCGATCCAGCGCGGGCAGGCGACGTATCTCAGCGACGCGAAGAAGCTGTCGGCCGAAACGCTCAAAGGGGCCGGCGTGTTCACCACGCTCGACGGCAACGCACGCAAGACGTTCGATTCGATGCGCAAGGGTGTCGGCGGTGTCAGCCGCGAGTTCGCCGGCTTCGCGGCCGGGCTGATCGGAGCGGGTGGGCTGCGCGAAGCGGTCCGCATGGTACAGGACGCGACGCACAGGATGCTCGAAGAGGCCAAGGCCGCGGGCATGGAATACGAGCGACTCTTCAAACGCTTCGGCTCGCAAGCCTCGCTGCAAGGTACGCCGCTGCAAAACCGCGCGAAGGACATTCTGGACGTCGCGTTCAAGCGTGCGACTCCGGAAGAGAAAGCCTTCGACGCGGCCACGCAGCTCCGCTCGTCGGGCTTCAACACCGACGAGGCGGCCGGCGGATCGCTCAACTCATTCCTCAAGACGCTCAACGCGACGAACCAAGGCGGCAAAGAGCCAGTCGCGGTGCCGCAGCTCGTTGAGGCGATGGCCAGCTACTTCGCAGCGCAGAACCTCGATAAGAACACCAAGAACATGGATCGCGTGGGCGTCGCGTTTCAACGTCTGTTCGCCGAAGGCCAAGTGCAGTTCCCGGACTTCCAGCAGTTCGCGGCCGAGTCAGTTGGGATGCGCGGCAAGCTGTCGATCGAAGAACAGATGGCCGCGTTCGCGTCGATGCGTGAGGTCATGCCGGGTGACGAAGCTGCGACGGGATTGTCGCGCTTCGTGACTCGCACGGCGTCCATGAAGACGGAAGAAGGGAACGTCAGCGTCCTCGCGTCGATGGGCTTGAAGCCCGAAGACGTGGATCTCGTCGGCGAACGCTTCGACGAAGTCCTCGCGAAATACAAAGAGGGACTCGCGAAGCTCAAGCCGGAGGACCGCACGGCCGCGCTGCGTCAGCTCTTCGATATGAAGGGGATGGTCGCCGCCGAGAATCTGATCAACCTCGGTACCAACGGCACGTTCCAAAAGTTCATGGGCGTGCAAGGTCAGCGAACCGAATACGAGCAAGCCGCGAACCTGATGGAGACCGGCCCGAATGCCGCTCGGCAACGGCAAGAGATCGCCAGCAAGCGCCGAGCCTTCGAGAAGGATCAGGGCCTCGACCTGATCATGGCCGAACTGCAAGCGATCGCCAAAGAGCAAGGGGTGACACCGGTCGCGATCGACAACGGACTCGCGCGGTTGAAAGACGCCATCGGCTTGATGGGGGACAACGAAGCCAACGTCCGCAAGTCGGCCAACGTGATCTTCGGCCCGGAGATGTATGAGCGCGCCAAAGGCCGCGTCGAACGTCTGAAAGCGGGAAAGAGTGCCGCCATCGAAGACACGCCGGGCAGCGACTCCCTCGAGTCCGTCGAAGCGCGGCGACAAGCGCTGCGTGCGCGAATCGATCAATATCCTTTCAACAGAGATCGGCCGCGACGGCGGGCTGCTGAACGCGAGTTGCAAGAGTTCGAGAAACGTCACGCCGGACGGGAGGGCGAGGCTCCCGCCGAGCCGCCGCCCGGCCAACAAGTCAGCCTCATCACATCGCCGATCCAACAACGGCGGCGCCCGGACATCGACATGCTGACCGCCGACACCGGCGGCGTCGTCCGGCAAATGATGGCGTCACAGCGCGCTCTGCCGGTGATCGAAACTGCACAACCGCTGCGATCGGCGAAGGAGCGAATCCGTGAGGACGTCATCGAACGCGCTCTCGATCTCGCCGAGGCCAACAACGTCAAAGGGATCAGCCGCGAGGGACTCGAAGAAAGTGCCGCTCAATGGGGCGACGATACGGAAGGCTTCTCGAAAAAGGTCCGAGACTTCTTTTATGGTCACGCGGAACGTCGGCGCGAAGAGGCTCGCGGCGGCGAAGTCGATGTCGATCCCCACACCGGCCGAGGCACTCCGTTCAAAGATCCGTCCGTCGATCGACTCTTCCGCGGCGGCGGACAAATCGAAGATGCGACCTACCGTGAGTCTCAACGTTCGCCAAACGAACGTCGGACGCGCGACATTCTCGGCGGTGCCAACCCCGCTCCGCCCGCCAACTCACTCAACCCGCTGGCGGAATCGCTGAAAACCATCGCGAGTTTGCAGCGTGATCTTTTGAACGCTTTCAACCGCGGACCCGACACTACGAAGAAAGTCGCGCCGACCGAAGTCGTCGTGAAACTGCCGCCGCCGATCCAGCGGCCGAATTACAAGACCCACTACGTGGGGTGAGGGACGAGGGGCGAGGGGCGAGCAAAACAAAAGGCAGCCCGACTCACCCCTCGCCCCTCATCCCTCGTCCCTCCCTCCACCCATGCCCGATCTCACCTTCAAATCTGTCGCACTGAACGGGCAAGTCCTGCGCTGCTCAATGGCCGAACTCGAATCGCGCGTCTCGGAGTCCGAAGTCTTCGGCCTGCCAGGCGTGTCGCAGATCGACGGCGAGGCGGGCAAACAGGTCGTGCATGTCCGGCTGCGATTGAATGGTTTCGCGACCGATCTCGCGCTGGGGAACTACCGCACCAACGTGCTCGGCGCGTTGCTCGGCGAACACGGCACGCTGGTCGTGCAGACCAACAGCGGAGCGGCGTGGAATAAGAGCTACGCCGATTGCCGCTTCGCCAGCATCAGCGACGAAGACTCGGTCGGCTCGTTGCCGGACGAGACCAGCGGCTCGACGCTGTGGTTTCAGGAGTTGTCGCTGACGTTCCACAAACTCTCACCCTAGCCCTCTCCCAGAGGGAGAGGGGACAAGCACAAACACCCCATGCCTTACCTCTACGGTTTCAGATTCCGCTCGATCGAATGGCTCGGCCCGAACGCGATTCAGGTCGAGATCGATCCCGGTGCGTACGCGCTCGACGGCAGCGGCGTCCCTGTCGAACCTCGCTGGCAGCTTTATGCCGGACGCGATTTGATTTCGTGGTCTGAGTCGTCCGCACCGACGATCGTGGCGGGCATCGGCAGCGGAGCGGCTTCTCCGCTGTCAGTGATCGTGTGCGAGGCGGACGAAGCGGCCGAGGACTTCGGACACCTCTTGCATCGCAAGCCGTGGGACGTCTATCAAATCACCTGGCCGGCCGTCGCCGACAGCGACTGCCAGGTCTATGAAATCGTTGCCAGCCGCAACCCCGGCGAGGCGTATGACACGACCAACGTGCTCGCCCGAGTGCCGCACACCGGTGCGAGCAGTTACTCGTTCACCTTGCCTCCGTTCCCTGACCGCGGTGATTGGTCGATCGCCGTGATCGCTCGCGACAACGCGCTCGGCGTGGGTCTCCCGACCCCGACGAACGGGAACGCCGGCACGCCTCGCGCAGCGGTCATTGCGGCGTTGGTCTATCCCGTCGATTTCGTGCTCGGTGGGGCGAGCACGATCGACGCGAGCGACCCGCTGGCCGACTACAGCGACTTTCGTTTGCCCCTCGAAGGCGAACGCTTCGCCGCCGCGATCGTCGAACCCGGCGTGCTCGACGTGAGTTTCGAGTACGGCACGCCACGCGAGTACCCGTAGCACGACGCGCCAGCGAGTGGTTCTTCCGAACGGAACCGCCACCACTCGCTGGCGCGTCGTCCTGAAACGCCAAGGAAGTCTGCGAAATGTCCGATCTCATCTTTCCTCGAACGCGACCGCCGGTCACCAGCGTGCATGGTCGCGAAGGGGTCGTCGTCGGTGCATCCGGCGACTACTCGGCCGACGAGATCACCTTCACGCCGGCGGGCACCATTTCCGCCACCGACGTTCAAGCGGCCGTCGAAGAACTGGCGGGAGACCTAGCAACAGCCGTGACCGGACTCTTGGATTTGAAAGGGGACACGGATTGCAGCTCGAATCCGAACTACCCGGCCGGCTCCAAAGGTGATGCGTACTACGTCACGGTCGCCGGCAAGATCGGCGGCGCGAGCGGCAAGAGCGTTGAGGTCGGCGACGTCTACGTCGCGAAGGGGGACAACGCCGGCGGCACCGAAGCCAGCGTCGGCACCTCGTGGTTTGTGCTGGAGCACAACCTCGCGGGGGCGGCGGTCACGTCCGGCACGCTCGCGCAGTTTGCGGCCACGACGAGCGACGAGCTGCGTGGTGTGCTGAGTGATGAAACGGGGACGGGCTCCGCAGTGTTCGGCACATCTCCGACGATTGTCACGCCCACCATTTCCGGCGCGATCGTGTTCGCAGATGACATTCGGCAGACGTTCAATCCGGGCACGACCCACGCCGGCATCAACGTCGGTTCACTCGCTGGTGATCCGTCGTCAGCCAGCGACGGCGATCTCTGGTACGACAGCACGGCCAACGAGTTGACCGCACGCATCAACGGTGCCAACGTCGCTCTCGGAGCCGGCGGCGCTGGCCTCGCCGATGGCGACACGCTCAGCACGGGACTCACCTTTCCAGTCGCGGGCCTGCACATCCTCGACACGAACGCCTCGCACGATCTGATTCTCTCGCCGGGTTCCGATCTCACGGCGGACCGCACACTGACGCTCACCACCGGCGATGCCAACCGCACGCTGACACTCAACGGAAATCCCACGCTCGACAACTGGTTCGATCAGTCGGTGAAAGTCGCAGCGTCTCCGCAGTTTGTGGGGCTGACGCTCACTGGCGCGATCACGTTTCCCGACAACATCCGGCAGACATTCAATCCAGGGGCCACGGCGGGCGGTCTCAACGTCGGTTCGATCGCCGGTGATCCGGGCACGCCAATGAATGGCGATCTCTGGTACGACAGCACGGCCAACGAGTTGACCGCACGCATCAACGGTGCCAACGTCGCTCTCGGAGCCGGCGGCGGTTCCGATGATCAGACGGCGGCGGAAGTCTCCGTCGCGGCGTCGCCCACCAACTACACGGCCGTCATTCCCAATGTCGAAGCGCATCTCGCGGGGATCGACACGGCGCTGGGGGAGATGTCGTCGTATTCGTTGGCCGTCTTGACTGACGTGGACCTGACGGCACCCGCGGCGGACGACGTTCTCACGTTCAATGGGTCCGTGTGGGTCAATGCACCAGACACCGGTGAGAGTCCGCCGATCATTTATAGCTGGTCGAACAGCGACGCCGCCGAGCATACGCTGCTGAAATCGAGCCTCACACAATCCGACGTCGGCAGCGGGCAGACGTCGATCTACGGAGAGACGTTAAGCACACATACCACCGGCACGGTCAACACTTTGATTGGCGTGCGTGGCGCCGCGACGAACGCGGCGGCCGGAACGGCGAACAACATCTACGGGGGCTTTTTCTCGGCCTACCTGGCGGACGGTGCCGCCACGGCCGTGCACGGCATCATTGTGGGGGCCACCACGTCCGCAACGACGAGCACTCTGACAGGCGTGTCGGCGCAGACCTCGGTTGGCCTCGGCAGCGCGGTGACGAATGCTTATGGACTCTACGTCATCGCCGGTCAACGCGATGGCAGCGTGACGAATGACTGGGGCGTGTACGTCGCGACGGCGGCGCTCGACAATTACTTCGCCGGTCAGACGGGCATCGGCGGCACACCGCACGACTCCGCGATCCTGACGCTGACCAGCGATAGGCTGGGACTGTTGCTGCCGCGAATGACGACCGCCGAACGCGACGTGATCGACAGCCCGACCGATGGGCTGCTCATTTATAACACGACCACCGACGTGCTCAATGTTTACCAAAACGGAGCGTGGGCGGGCTTTGGCACCATCGCCGTACAAGCGGCCTCGGCGGTCGCGATCACCGGCGGCACGATCACCGGCTTAAATAACACCGGTCTCTCGGTGCTCGATACCGACGCGAGCCATTCGCTGACTCTCAAACCCGGCTCGAATCTTTCGGCCGCGCGGACGCTGACGATCACCACCGGCGACGCCGACCGCACGCTGACGCTGAGCGGCAACGCCACGATCAGCGGCACCAATACCGGCGACCAAACGATCCAGCACACGATCGGACTGACGATCGACGGCGGTGGCTCGGCACCGGCCACGGGCGTCAAAGGCTACGTCGTCTGCCCGTTCGCGGGGACCATCATCGGCGTCCGAATGTTGTCCGCCGACGGCACGGCCGGCAGTGCCGTTATTGACGTGTGGAAAACCGCCTTCGGTGAGACCATGCCGACAGTGGCCAACACGATCACGGCCAGTGCGAAGCCCACACTGTCTTCGGAAAAAAGTAGTGAGGATAACACACTGACCGGTTGGACGACCTCGGTCACGGCCAATGACCTCTTTGGTTTCAATCTCGATTCTGTGAGCACCTGCACGAAGATCACGTTACTGATTCTCATTGGGGGCGTGGCGTAATGATCGTCTCCTCAAAGATCATTGAAGATCGCGCACAGCGCGACGGACGCCGCGACGTGTGCGAGCTGCATGTCGATCATCTCGGCGTGTCGCACGAGTTTCGATATCTCGCCGAGTCCGCTGCGGATGTGGCCGCTGTGATGGTCGGCCGCGTGTCGCAACTCAACGCGCAGTTGGCGTCGCACGAAATCGCACACAATCTCGACAGCATCGAGACCCGTGGCGAAGGCTCGCCGGCCACCGAATTCACGACAGTCACACAGACGATTGCGGAAGTGCGAATTCGCTTCCAGCAGGCGCATGGCTTGGCCGCGTGTCGCATCGCGAAGTGGCTGCTGGGTCGCACGGACGCACAACTACGGGCGGCGTTCGGTATCAATCTGCCACAAGTGGTCTCGTTACGCTCTCGGCTGCAAGCCAAGGCGAATGCCGGCGACACCGCCGCGAATCAGGAGGGTGAGTAGGTATGGCGCTGCCCGCATTACTCGCGAACTACGTGAATTACGGCAACGGAAGTTCGACGGGATACTATGCCGTTGCCACCTGGGCCTCGCTCACCGCCGTCGCGGCAGGTGTGCTGCGTCGTCAGCTTGTCGCACCGTCGGTGGGTAATGAGCGCGTCTTCGTGTGCATCATCGCTGGGACGACTTTGATGTCGGAGCCGTCCTGGACCGTGACGCGCGGTGCGAAGACGGCCGAGGCCGCTGGGCCGACGTGGCAAGAATGCACCGGTCAGCCGGCGACGAATGGCGACCTGACGAACACCTATACATGGTCGGCGTCGAAGACCGCCGCATCGACACCATCTCTCGGCGTGATCGTGAAAGACGCGAGCAATAATCTCTTCATCTGTACCACCAGCGGAGCCGTGGGCGCGAGCGAGCCGACGTGGAATACGACCATCGGCAACACGACGACCGATGCGTCTGCCGTGTGGACCTGCATCTCGAACGGTGCTTACGGGAACTGGGCTGCACCACATGCGAGGCTCGCGAATGCGTTCGCGTCCAACTGGGGCGCAGCGGGCGATACGTTCTACATCGCGGGATCGCACGCGGAGACGCAATCGACGGCAATGACGCTGACGTGCCCCGGAACAGTCACGAGTCCCTGTCGCATCCTCTGCGTGACCGAGTCGGGGTCTGTGCCACCAGTCTTAGCGACGACCGCGACAGTCAAAACAAGCGGCAATAACTCGCTGATCATTGACGGATGTGGCTACATCGAAGGGACGACATTCACGGCAGGAGACTCGTCTGGGACCGCGAACCTCATCGTGCAGAGTGTGGTCACGCGAAGCGATATGCGATTCCGAAAGTGCGCGTTACGTCTCGGTGGGACAGGCATTAGCTCGAAGATCAGGCTCGTCGATAACACTGGGGCCGATGGCTTCGTGCTCCTCGATGAAACAACCATGCAGTTTGGGGCCACGGGGCAAGGTCTGGCCGCGAAAATGCGATTCATGTGGCAGAACACAGCAAGCGCGATCACGGGGGCGACGATCCCGACCACATTACTCCTGACGTCAGTGGGCGAGATCGACTTCCTCGGTGTCGATCTGTCGGCACTAGGCAGCGGCAAAAACCTAATGACCGCGAGCAACGGGACCACGGCCACGGTGCGTCTATCCGACTGCAGGCTCGGTGCATCAGTTTCCGTTACGACGGGGTCAATCACCGCAGCCGGCGCGTTACAAGTGGAGATGGTCAACTGCGATTCCGTGGACACGAACTACCGCTACTATCGGCAGGCGTACCACGGCACGATCACGCAAGAGACCACGATCGTCAGAACCGGCGGCGCGAGCGACGGCACAACGACCTTCAGCCGCAAGATGGTCACGACGGCGAACAGCAAGTTTTATGCTCCGTTGGTTGGTCCGTGGTTCCGATTCTGGAATGACGCGACCGGCTCACCGATCACGGTCAATGCGGAAGTGGTCACCGACAACGTGACGCTGACGGACAATGAAGCGTGGATCGAAATCGAGGGGTTGACGACATCTGGCTTCCCACTCGGTGGCTTCGTGAGCGATGCCGCTGCGGACGTGCTCGCGACCGGCACGAATCAGCCGACGAGTTCGGAAACATGGACGACGACCGGCCTGACAACGCCAGTCAAGCAGACGCTCGGCACGTCGATCACTCCGCAGGAGAAGGGCTGGATTCGAGCGAGAATCTGTCTCGCGAAAGCGTCGACGACGATGTACGTCTGCCCGAAGGTGCAGAGCTCGAGCGGCTCGCAACTGATGGATGACAGCGGCGACATCCTCAACCTGCCGGCGGCAGCCGCCGGCGGCGAGCGTGTGACATTTTTGGTGGGGTGATGACTCGACCGACCCAACGAATTCAAAGGGTGAAGGATGGCGACCAAAAGACTCCGCATCGAAGCGACCGCCGGCAGCAACGTGTATTTCACGGTCTGGCGCTCGAGCGACAATTTGATTTTCGACTTCAGCGACAACACCTTCAAAGCGATCGGCAGCGCGACGACTCCGTACCTCGCCGCCAGCGAGAACACGAACACGGGCGGGACGGGGCGATCGCATTACACCGCAAGCCTCAACCTGTCGCTGCTGGGTACGGTCGATGCCTTCGTGCAACCGTACCTGCGAGCGGGCGGCAGTCCCGCTCCGCTGACCGACACGACGCTGGAAGACCCGTTGGTCCTTGTGACGCGGTTTGGCGACGTGCCGAGCGTCATCAGCGCTGAGATCTGTGCGACGATGCAACGCGAACTCGACGAACTGCTGATCTCGGTGACGATCAGTTTGGACGGCCAGGCGTTGGACCTCAACACGCTGTCCGTCGCGCCGACGTGCGAGGTTCTCGTGCGTCAGTCCGATCCGCCGGGCAATGCCTTCCCTGCGCTGACTGCCACGATCGACGCCGACGGCCGCTTCGTGGCGACGCAAGCCGACCCGTTCAATGAAGACGCCGGCGACCAAGAGTTTCACGCCGTCATCACGATCGAACACGGATCAGAATCATTTCGGTACGACCTCCCGTTCGAAGTCACGGGGTGACCTTTGGAGTGCTGCGGCCAGAGCCGCAGCTTTCCAAAGCGACTCCGACCATTCCATTCTCGCGATCCACACGTTTTGAAAAGCGACGGCTTGGGCCGTCGCACTCCAAATGCGAATCCTTCACCGCCGCAAACGACGAGTCCTGACACACAACCCCTTCGCCGGGGCGCAGGGAGCGTGTTTCTACGTCGGGCCGGCTGGCGTGGACGACTCGACCGCGATCGCATTCCGCCGCCTCCGCATGGGGCACGGTGGCCGAGTCTGTGATGCGAGCGGTTACTTTTCGCAAGAAAACATCGGCCTCACGTCGCACGTCGCGGCCGTGAAGACGCCGACGAACGAGATCTCGTACACGCTGCCGGCGGGTTACACCGACGCGACGTTCTGGGTGCAGGTGCGGCCGCACGATCGGGGACTCGAATTGCCGACTCTGTTCCGGCCGCGGCGGATCGTCACTGATGCCGACGGCGGCGAGATCGCCGAGCTGAATGGACTGGGCACCGTGTACCAGGTGCAGAAGCTGGTCTCCGGCGGCGTCCGTGTGAAGTGGGGTTGGCTCAGTGTTCCGCTGAGCCTGGAGCCCGATTCCTTTGTCTTGAGCGTCGTGAGCGGTCCGACCGCGCCGTCGAACGTGAGCACACCGTTCGTCGCCGGAGGCACGCAGTTCTCGATCGACTTGCTGGGGCTGCAACACGCGGGCAACTACGTCCTCGCGCTGTCGGCCGCTCGCGACGGCTCACCCGATTTCGTGATCGACGGTTCGATCGCGTTTGTCCCCGATGGCGACGGGCCAGATGTCGCGTCGATTTCGTTTGAAGAGTTGTAACCGACCGAGCCCTTCTCCCTTTGGGAGAAGGTGGCCGAAGGCCGGATGAGGGATCCATCGGCCGAACGATTTCCATCAATGACCTTAACCGTCAACCGGCTCCCTGTGGCTAACCCTCTCCCAGAGGGAGAGGGGACCGGACAGAAAACACCATGCCGCCTCCGCCACCTTCGATCATCGCTCCGCGTTACCGCCGGCCGCTGCCGTATGCGGTGTTGCTCGGCGATAACGCTGGCAACCGGCCGGCGATCACGGACGTCGTCGACTTCCTCGAGGTCGAGGATCTGCAATCGCTCACCGGGGCTGAGCGGCTCGATTCGATCAGGTTTAAAATCGACCTCGAAGCGTTCAACGCGCGGCTGCAAGACACGACGACACCAACCGGCTTCAATCGCGTGGTCGAAGTGCGTGGCGTCAATCCGCTGACCGGCAAGCTCGATCGCTGTCTGGGTTGGGGCCGCCTGGCCGCGCAGCCGCAACGCATCGACGGCAGCAGTGAAACGGTCGGAATGACCGCGAGGCTCGATCACTTTCTCTTTGGCACGCCGCTGCGAGGCTACCAGTCGTTCGAGCCAATCAGCGAGACGGAAGTTTTCGTCGCAACCGACGTGCCGCTGAATCCAGAGATCGACGGCACGCTGTTCCCGAATCGATCCAGCCAGGTGAACGCGAACGGCGCTCGGTATCTGTTGCATCCCGAGTCACTGCGATCGGGGCCCGCGCGCACGTTGCAAGCGGCGACCGCCACGCGGTGCGATCTGACATCGACCATCTTCATGCTCTGCTGGCTGATGAACGCCGACGAAGACTGGATCACGAACCCGACGCTCGCCGAGCTGACGGCCGTCTGCGGCTCGAATGAGATCCTGCTGGAGAACGTCACGCTCGAGCGCGGGCCGTACCTTCCGGTCGTGCTCGACAAGCTGCTGGAGCGGTTCGGCTTCACCTGGTTCGTCGAGCACTCGATCGACACGACCGACGCCGCGTTACCGGTCACCAGCAAAATCAGAGTCCTGGAACGAGGCGTCGGGCCGAAGGTGTCGCTGCGCATGCAACGGCTCTGTGATCGCCTCGACAACGCCCAAACCAACGTGCATGAGCTGGGACTGACTTACGACATCGCCGCGCGGCCGAACGTGATCAGCGGTTTCTCGGCGCTCGCGCTGCGCGAAGGGACGTTCGAGTTGGGACCGAGTTGGTTCGGAAGCCAAGACACGCTGACGATCGCGGATCTCGAAATACAAGATCCGATGAATGTCGACGTCTTCAGACAATTCGTCCTCAACGAAGCCGGCGACCAAATTGGCAAGCGTGTCGAAAACACCGACGCCACCGATCTCAATCCGCTGTTCGGCCGCAACACGGTCCCGCGTCGCCGCCGCTTCCTGCCGGCGTTGACACGCGGCCAGGCCGACAAAGAACTGATCGGTGTCAACGGCTACCTCGTCGAATGGCGGCAGTCGGACGACGTCTGGAAGCCGGTCCCCTGGTCGTATTCAATTCTCGACACCGAATGCGGAGTCCTGTTCGAGACGATCAGCGAAGAGTTCCGCACCGAATACCTGCGCCGTGCACGATCGGTGCCGAGTGGCACAGCGCCTCCGGCCTGTGTCCGGATCACCTGCTGCATTGAAGGGGACTTCCGCACGCACTGCCGAGCCGACCGGCGCGACATCAGCCCCAATGGTGCCGAGCACGAGCGCGACTTCACGCTCAGCGACAAGTTCGGCGATCGCCGTGTCTGCGACAGCGGCGATTTCCAAAGCCAGTTTTACGACGAGCGTCATCACGAGATCACGGGCCTCTATTCCGGCACCGTGCTGCCGTCGCAAATCCAGATCGGCGCGGATCTCAGTGAATGGCTCGAAGAGGGAGACCGCTTGCAAATCGTCGGCGGCACCCTCAACGACGGCACGTATCACGTCGCCAGCGTGAGCTGGTCGAGTCCTACGCTCACCATCGACATTCGCGAAGCGCTGCCCGACGACGAGACGATCGAGGGGACGCTCTGCGTGCTGACCGACGAAGAGCAGCCGGACACGAAGATGCAGGGCTTCGTCGAAGTCCTGCAACAGCGCGAAGACTTCTGTCTGATCACCGCCGAACCGGTCGTCTTGCACGGTTTGGATCGTGTCGAATACCGTCGCGGGCAACTGATCCCCGAAGTCACGCCACGCAACTTGAGCCTCAAAAGCCTATCGGCTTCGGCCGCGGACGCCGAGCAACGCCACCCGCAAGTCATCGGCTTCCGTTACGACTTCCGACAGCAGCACACAGTGCTGGTCCTGGAGCAATTTGGAGATTGAAGGCGATTCACCGGAGGACTGACGTCCCCCGCTCGCCTGGAAAATCATGGCCAACCGCCGCTCGAAAACTGATGCACCTTCCGCCGCGCATCCGGACGACGGCACCGTCCGCGGGCGGTTGCTCAGCGACCTCGTCAGTGACGACCTGCGCCGCACGAAAAAATACAAACGCTTCGGCATCTTCTCCGAAGGCCGCGAGTGGGAAGTCATCGCCGCCACGGCCGGCACACCCACCAGCACGCTCGTTGTCGCCGGCGATCAACGCGACTTCGTGCTGATCGGCGACACCCTGAACCTGACGCGAGTCATCGCCACGGCGAAATTCTCGTCGATTCCCTACGTCGTCACGGCCGTGAGCTACGACGGCGGCACCGAGCAAACCACGTTCACCGTGACAGGCACGATCGCCTCGCTGGAGCTCGACGGCGGCGACTTCGTCAACACCGAGCGGCTGCGGCACGCGAGCTATTGCGTGTACGACATCGCCGATTTGACGCTCGGTGAGGACGGGTCCGTCGAGATCGCTGATCCAGACACGGTCATCACCGCCGGCGATCCGATCTGCGCGTGCGATATGTTTCTGGTCGAAGACCTGGTCGAGATCACCGGCAGCGAGGACGGCATCAACGACGGCCTGTACGACTGCCGAGCCGACTTCACCGACAACGGCGATACGATCACCGTGCATCTCGACGGCTATCTGAACGACGTCGGAGCCGGCGCGAAGGGTCAACTGATCCTGCACCTGCCGCCGCTCGATCGAGTCACCGACACCGGCCGAGCGGTGCTCGAATGGTGGCGCGCGTCGCTGTCCGCCGGCTCGAACATTCAATGCCGGAAACCGCTGACGCGCAATCGCTGGTTTGTCATCGTTGGAGCCGACCTCGGCCCCAGCACCGCGCCGGAACCGGATGACCCGTGATCATCGGTCGGTGAGCCGGGACATTCCACCCATGAGCTTCATCACTCCCCAGCAACTGCATCCGCTGACGCGACGGCTGAACGTCCTCCGGCTCAACAAGATGACCGGCGAGTACGACGTCGCGCGGCACTTCGTGCCACCGTTCTGGACGCGCTGGCCGGAACGCTATCCGACCTTCGTCGCGAGCTGCTCGCAAATCGTCGCCCTCCCCGGCAGTGACGACGTGATCGTGCATCTCACACGAGCGACCAACGGCGGCGCGGTCTCGGCGGCGGCGATGTGTACCGACGCGCTCGCCCGCGTCGATCCCTGCGGCTGCGTCAAATGGTGGTATCACTACGGCACGCGCCACACGAACGGCATCACCTTCTCGCAGGGTGGCGTGCCGCTGATCGGTGGCATTGTTTGTGATCTCAATCAGGAGACGACCGTCGCGACAACGGGCGTGCGTTATGGTCCGCCGAACTTCTGGCGTTACCGTTCCCTCGACCGCATCACCGCGGGCGGCGTGCTGGAAGTCACCGGCGGCAGCGATCTCAGTTCGGGTTCACCGGGCAACCCGACGCTGCAAGAGTTCGCGCCGATGTTTCGCGTGCCCGGTTCCAACGAGATCATTGCCGGTACTGTCATGCAGGTGACCTACGGCAGCCCCAAGCGGATGGCTCGTCTGACCGCGGACGCGATCGTGTGGAGCCGGCCCGACATCCTGTCTGTTCTCACCGGTGATACCGACACCTACACCCGCCTGTGTATGACCGAGGCCGGGACGTTTGTCTGTTGTGGTGGTTTTTTCGTTTCGATCATTGGTGATGTCCTGACCTACAGCTTCGGGCTGACGCAACGGACCACTGACTACGTCACGCCCGTGATCCACTCCGGCGGCGATTGGACCGGCCCCGATCCGGCGATTGTCGCCCACACGCCGATCATCAACTTTCCGGCCATCGGCCCATTCGTCGATTGCTGGCGAGCGACCGCCGCGACTTCCACCGGCGAGGCCATTTACGCCATTACGATCGACGCGCCGGCCGGTTTCAACTCGGCATACTGCCTGACGAAATTCGATCTCGACTTCAACGTCGAATGGCAACGCACGGTGGCCAGCGTTTCGACATCTCATCTGGCGAGCGATGCGACCGGCGTCTACATCGCCGGCCCGATGACCACCGCCACGCCGTATGCCGTGGATCTCTATTCGCCGGACGCCACCAACGGCATCGCGAAGTTCACGCCCGCCGGCGATCTGGTCTGGTTTCAAAAATACAGCGGCGTCCCGACGGCGATCAACAGCTTGGCCGTCGGCAACGACGGCCGCTCGCTGTGGGTCGGCGGCGACGACTACGGAATCTAGCCGCCTCGCCGTCGCTCCCGATCGCTCATTGTCCGCGCAGCCACAGCGCGATGAGTTGCCCCACGCGCGTGGAGCTCGCCGTGGGCATCGTTCGCGACAGTCTTCCGTCGCGGTAGACATGCCAGCGGCCGTCGAGCCCGCGCACAAGACCAACGCGCACTGTCTTCCCGTCGCGCCCTTTTAAGCTGATTCGCACGTCCGTTTTCGGTCGTCCCATTTCTTGCACCGCCCGATCTTCATCTTCAATCCCTTTCGATTGAAAATCTTGCGTCCCGTGCAAGATTCTGACCGCTTTTCAATACAACTGTTACGCGGACAAACACGACTCTGCGCGTTCGCTCCGTTGTGCTACGTTCGAGCGAATGAATCCCATTCGCTTAAAAAACGGCCTCATCACACTGTATCGCGGTGATGCTCACGACGTCGTTCCACGGCTGCGGCGCGACATCAATACAGTTCTCACCGACCCTCCCTACGGTATCTCCTACGACAACAATTTCACTCGCTTCTCCGGTGGTCGTCTCGGAATGTGGTGCCTGAGCAAATCGCATCTGGGACAAAACCACGGCAACATGATCCACGGTGATGATCGCGCCTTCGACCCGCGGCCGTGGCTCGGCTATCACAACGTCGTTCTTTTTGGCGCGAACTGTTACTCAGATCGTCTTCCGCGCGGCTCACTTTTTGTCTGGTGCAAACGCCGGCAGAGCGCGCTTGGAAAATTCTGTGGCGATGCCGAGGTTGCTTGGCACAATCGCGGCCACGGTGTTTATCTATTTCACCACGTCTGGTCTGGCTGCGACCGTGAAACAGAACGCGGACTTTCTCTTCACCCGCATCAAAAGCCAGTCGCACTCTTCTCGTGGGTGTTGTCACGCCTGAGGCGTGTGACGTGTGTGCTTGATCCCTTCGCTGGCACTTCACCAATCGGCGTTGCGTGTGCATTGGCTGGGATTCCTTACGTTGGTATCGAGATCGAACGCGACTATCACGATCTGGCGATCGAACGAATCAGAAAAGCCGCGTAACAAGTCGGTCAAGCCGAGCGGCGGTTGGACGGTTTTTGTGTCTTCAATCCCAGTGGCCGCCGCCCGCTTACCTTGGACGTTGGGCCTCAACAGTCAGCCCGATCAATCTGCTCAGCCATCGACCGCAATGTCACGGCGATCTCATGCTTCACGTTCGCTCGACTACGTTTCGCCAATCGCAACCCGACGATTGCCGCATCAAAAATTCGATCAACTGTTTCGTGCTTAATTTCCGCGTATGAATCCTTACCGACCTGATGCTTCACCCAGTCACGCCATTGATTGATCGTGTCGGTTGCCGGCGAGCGACCAGAAACGAGACAAACAACGCAAGGCCCAACAAGCGGCTCAACCCGACGTCCGGCCGCTGGCGGTTCAACGGTGTCTGAAGTAGTCATGGTTTTCCTTTGTTCGCGGGCGACGGGTTAGCCTTGGACGTTCGCCG
>SXGS01650052.1_pt1 | contig 22527 bp, 20 predicted proteins | sample 3174681 | NCBI WGS metagenome assembly SXGS01 (sample SAMN11356861, study PRJNA531348) | freshwater metagenome | isolation source: freshwater sample F1-80 | place: China: Fuxian Lake, Yuxi | collected 2017-12-25
ATAATGTACCGCCACAATAGCTTTGGTCTTTGCGGTGATGGCAGCTTCGATCAGCGTCTCGTCGATGTTCAGCGTGTCGGAGCGAATGTCTACGAACACCGGCACTCCACCTCGCAACACAAACGCATTAGCCGTCGACACGAAGGTATAGGACGGCATGATCACTTCGTCGCCTGGCTGGATGTCAGCAAGAATGGCCGCCATCTCCAGCGCCGCAGTACAGGAGTGAGTGAGCAAGGCCTTTGGGCAACCGGTGTGTTGCTCCAGCCAAGTGCTGCAACGTTTGGTGAAGTAGCCGTCACCAGCCAATTGACCACGTGAATGCGCCTCGGCCACATAGTGCAGCTCTTTGCCGGTCAGGTAGGGTTTGTTGAATGGAATCTTCATGCGGATAATCCAAATGGTTGTTGAAAATGAATGTCCGCAGTACGCACATCACAAAGCACAAGGACATGGTAGTTTTGGGTTCCGAACCAACTGCTACATGATTGCCAAGTAGGAAAAAATAGAACCGACTTAACGACAAGCCCCATCATTCCGAAATTCAACAGTTGGGTGCTGGTACTCATCACGGACTATTTGGAAATATGTTGCAGCAGTTCACCCAAATTGGCGATCGTGTCAGGGCAGTAGGGGTAAAGGCCCGCCTCATCAAGCAACCAAGTTTTCAGGCCAATACCTGTAGCGGGCAGAAAGTCCAGAACATAGCTATCACCGACATAGAATGAACTCTTGATTTCCATACCATACCTCTCGAAAAAGCTGAGGTAGAACCGCGGGTCGGGTTTTTCTACGCCCTCACTCTGCGAGATATGTAGATAATCAACCATGCTGGCGAGTCCAAGATGGTCATACACCACTTGCTCCAGACGAGTATCGAAGTTAGAAATGATGCCGATACGGTAGCCCCGGCGACGTAGTTCATCCAGAGTATCGCGAGCACCTAGTTTGAGTTGCCAGTGTGCCTTGCATTCACCGAACGCGGTGAACAGCCCAGCAGGATCTGCTAGGTGGGAAATCCCAAGCAGAGTAAATAAATAGCTGTTGTATTCCCGATAAAATTCGACACGCTGTTCCTCTGAACGAGTATGAACCGAACTATATTGCATAAGCAGATCCACCGCCTTATAGGAACGGGTAATGACGTCCGTGCCAACCTGAATGCCACTAACGCGCTCGATGTAATCGGCGACGATGCCTTGCCTGCTAGGCTGGAGTTCGGCCAATGTATCAGCGAAGTCGAATAGTGCGCAGAGTGTCAGTGTCGTTGTACTCATATCCCTGCACTCCGCGTAATCAATGTGCCGATCTGTTCCGGAGTAGCATAGACCTCCTCGTAATAGCGCATGGCAACGAAGGGGAACGGATTGTCGACGCGGTCAAGGTGCCCCCCTAGCAGGCGTTCCCGGATAAACATTTCCGGCGCATTGAACACTTTGGAGACAATTGCCGTAGTACCCGAGAGTCGACCATTAAACTCGAACGGGACTAACTCATTGCCTCGACGCATCGACTGAATATTCAGGTATTTCATGCCCAATGTCCGAGCTATGTCCTCAAGCGGTTTTTCCAAGATAGGGTCAATGATACGCTCCGCGATAAAGGTAGAACCGCCCTTCAGCTGTCGGCGGAAGGTGCAAACCCCCTTGATCTCGCCATCATCGCCCAAGTAAAGGCCGGAGGTGTATTCGCCGCAGGCAGGATCCAGCCACTCTTGCACGACGAAAGCAGGATCGCCTAGGCGCCGCCCAAGCTCAGCAGAGGTATTTACTTGGTACACTTCCTGATTACCTTTGCCGCTTCGTTTTTTTACGATGACAGGATAACCTAAACGTTCTGCCAGAACGCCGGCCAATTGACTATCAGCAACCGCTGATTCAGGATAAGCGAAACCATTAATGCGCAGGAATTCGGCGGTATTGAACTTGTCGTCACAGATAGATACCCCGTTTAAATCATCGACAAAAACTAGAGCACCAGTTTCCCCCTCAATGCGCGCCTTTTCACGGGAAATTTTGGTTATTTCGCTATCCACTGTGGGGAAAAAAACTTGGATTCCAAAACGGCGAATTAGGCGAATGAGGTAAGCAACATATTCTTCATCAGCAGATGGGGGTGCGATGAAGCTATTTATCCCAGCGTGCAGCCAAGAACTATGCGGGCCGATGCAAGTAGTATAAAGCTCGATGTCAAGGCGGGAGGTGGCCAGCGCTTTCAACACGCCTTGGCCGACATCACCTCCTGCACCGCTGACCAATATCTTAATTGTCATATGTGTAGTTCTCTTGAGCCGATTGTTCTAGCCACAATTTGATCTGAGGGATGTGCCGCTTATGTGGTGGTTTATTCATTCGCCATTGTCCGATCCGGCTGTTTTACAAGCGCTACAGATTTTAAATTCAAAGGTTTTGCAAAGGGAACATGCCAAAGCAGTGCTTGCTGAAATGTATTTGCCCATAGTTACATTATGGTAGCTTGCTCTGCAAAATGCCCTCAACCGAAGTCACACGACACTGATGCTCTCGCTTGGCGTAAACTGTGGCTACATTCGATAAATTTTTGGGCCAACCACTTAATTCACCGCATCCTTAACTGTCAGCTAAAAGTTTGCGAATACAGTCTTCTGATGACCACGTTGGAATGTATCCTAGCACTTCGCATGCCTTTGTGATCGATACTTTCCAGATATCGCCATCTTCTGGATCTGTTCCATAATGTTCAATTTCCACGCCGTACCGTGCCGCAATAAGATTAGCAACATCAATGTTAGATATGGGCGAACCAGAGGCAATATTGAAAACACCATTAGCATCCATTCTGACTGCCAGCACTATCGCTCTAGCGATATCAATGGTTGAAACATAGTCCTGCAAGCGAGAACCTTGACCGAAAACTATGAGGGGCTGTTTATTTTCTGCAGCGACTATCCATTTCTTTATTACAGTGTCGTGCAAATCAGCAGCCTTGCATGTGAGTGGACTCGTAATACGTAATGAAACAGCTGCCGTATTCGAATCTTTAGTAACGGCAAAAAGAGCAATCTCGCCCCAATACTTTGAAATCGCGTAAGGTGTTGTAGGGCCAATAGGATGAGTTTCAGTAATAACACTAGATAGGGGTTTGCGTAGAAAGTTAAACCCACTAAGGTATATTAGCTTTTCTATTTTGTATTCGACCGCCTTTTTAAATAGGAGCGTAGTGAAAGAGAAATTTAGATAGGCAGATGCGAGAAAATCACTACTGTTTTGATGTTGCAATTGAGCTGCGCCATGTATCACACAATCAACCGACTCAAGAAGCTGATCCAACAATATCTCTTGGTCGCATAAATTCACCTGATGCCATATAATTTTTTTGTGCGTAAACGGACTGGGGCGGCGCGACAAGACCACTAACGTCAAATCATCATTGAGAAGAAGGTTCTTAAGGAGCGCTTGCCCAATCAAGCCTGTACCCCCAGTTATCAGAATTCTCATCACAAAGTATTATCTATAGAAATCCGAAATGGCAAAAACCTCGGTATTTTCAAGAGCAGGATGTGTTTGGCAACGCTTGCGAAGATATTCCGCATGCGTAAATGAAAATATAAATATTGCACATGGTGGGTTCTTAATAAGCCCACCAAAATCTTCAACCGGACGAAGAAAATAGGGGAAATATAGCCCTTGAAGTGCTGGAGTATCGTCGATTATGCGAACATATTTTCGCCCAATTTGGCTCATATGATTCAAGGATCGATTGGGGCAATAAATAGCTATTTCGCTATCATCATAAGCCGCCATTCGCTCCATTAATGAGTGTTGGATACTTCGCATGGAAATTGTGAAGCGACCAACATCAAATTTAGAGTAGATTTGCTCCAGTGCTTGAATCCTTCCTTTTCGAGCATGGACTAACAACAGAGCTTGATTTTTGGATACCTCAACTGTCACTGCAGCAAGGCCATATTTTGCCAGCATGGAGATAATATTCTCAGATGAGAAATAGTTGAAATGCTCATGCAGAAAGATCGAGATATCGCCGCTAGCAAGATATGGTCCGCAATTAGGAACGCAAAATACAAAATTACCATCTTCGAACAAGCATTCGCTAACGGATGACAAAAAATCCTCAAGCCCTTCGATATGCTCGATAACATTAAAGCTAGTAATTAAATCAAATTTACGCTCAGCTAAATATCTGGAGGGGAAAAAATCACGAACCAGCTCAATACCATCTCCTCCGGCCGCCAGAATCTGATCGCCAGGCTCCAAACCAACGCACTTTCCCCCCTGTCGGGAAAGCTCCGCAAGTATATGTCCGCGCCCACAACCTATTTCGAGAATACGCATCTTCGCGGGCGTTCCTACGCAACGAAGTGTGAATGCTAAACAATCTGCTGCGTGGCTCATTCCGACAAGATCATGTGGATCCATTGATCCAGTCATCATCACCCCTGTGCCGTAAACCGCCTTCAAAATATCATTCAACTCATTCGAGCCTTCCTGACGGGGCAATCCAGTACATGCATCAAGATATAATGTAAACGGAAATAACTCTGGAACTCCCCCATTCCCACAGCTGGTGTGAGCTGTATAAAATAATGGAATATTTAAATTCAACATTTCTAAAAAATCCTTTATCTGGAAAGACCTAAATATCACTCGGGTGCAATCTCTAACAAAAATTCATCCCGTCAGAGCAAACAAAATAACTTCACTGTCATTGGTTTTGCAGCCATGAAACAAATCGATTAGCTTGATAAGTCCATGTATGAGTTTTATTAAAATTTTCAATTCGACATCGAATATCCTCATACTCTTTGCTCCGCATGTTCAAAACATGAAGTATTGCCTCGCCTAGAGCATCATCTGAATCCTCATGTATCGGAATAAGTACATCCGCATAGTCGGTGCTAACTCCATCAGTAAATGTGGATATAACTGGCTTCCCGTATGCAAGGTAATGTAATAACTTTGATGGGTAATTAAGCTTGTTTGGTGCAAACGAGTTCGGCCGTGGATTCACAAAAGCACATGCGGCGCTAGCCAGCTTGCTTAACTCCGTCTCATCAACAAATCCTTTAATCTTAATCCGTTGATCGACCTCAGCCAAACGTGCCAATTCAGAATTATTCCCTCTTCCACAAATCCATAACTGAATATCTTCGTCACCGAGTGTATTAAAGGCACGCGCCAATTGAGAAACACCACCGTGCGGCCCCAAGTCCCCCATATACATCAAAATTTTAACCGGCGCTGCATCACTCACAGCCAGATTGTGATCACCTGCATTCCTGACGTCTGGAATCCCGCCGTCTATATATATGGACGGGCTTGGTGCTCCACCTGATTGGTAATATGCCCATGCCAAATAGACATAGCCATCTGCGCCTGGAGGTGCCGCACCATCAGCAACGATACATATCCAAGGTATACCAAATTGCTTACGGATATATTTTGCGATTCGAATTGCGGGTGTTTCATCAGTAGATTTCTCTAAGCATGACCATATAATTTGATAATCTGGTTTATGTTTGGACGCGTGAAGATATCTTTTGACGGCATTCAATAAATTAATATATCGAACAGTATCGCGCAAAAAAGGGAAGTTGACATAGCCAACCACTTCCCCGGTCATACCCGGGGATAGCGAAGCCTGCTCACTACCTATTATCAGCTTACCGAATGGCCAAACGCGCTCAACAGGGTATCCAATAACATCGACGCTATGCCCTTGCTTATGCAATGCATTCACAAAGCCGCGTTGCCAAAAGTTTGCGGCAGGACTGATAGCTAAAAATGAATTTACGGTATCTTCGTTGAAGATGCCTTCAAACCAAAGAAATCGGGAGTGGTTATCCATAAAGCCGCCCATGGCTGGAAGTAAGATGTTGCCCTGAATAAACTGTTCGCGCACAGGCCAAATTCAATAGAATGAATGAAAATAGCACCACTTTACTCGGACTAAAAACCCCACCGTTTTGCATCATTATGGCCAGCAACAATAAGGCCAAGAAGGAAAATAACTTTATGGGTTTTGATAACGTATATACGGAGTAGAGCAGCGAAACGATATACAACACTCCACCGAAACCGGATATTGCAATGATGTAAAAAAGACCGTTGTGAATGCCTACGTCAGACAACATTGATTCATCCTTAATTCCAAGCAAAAGTTCATTGATACCAATATTAAATATGAAACCGAAGCGCTGGATGAAACTGAGACTTTCCGTTTGAGTAAGCCGGAATAAAAAATACTCGTAACTAAACGTCAGAAATACGAATGCAATAATTATTAGCAAAGAAATCGACGTTAAAAGTTTCTCCCGCCTGATTTTCGATTTAACAAATACAAAATAGATGACAACAAGAGCGTAAATTATCGAGCTAAATGATCGCATATATAATAAAACTATTATGCCAATCAATATAATTGATTCGTAAGATTTAAAACTGGATTTGATATCGGTGTTTTCGCTTCCATTGCTGGCATACGCCAGAAGTTTTGAGGCTAGCATGAAACACCCGAGACAGGTGAACAAAACAATCGCGAGGATGCTTGGCTCGCCATAAAATAAATCAATTGTTCCTGCCTGATCGATTAGTAAACGAAATGCTTGATCAGTCGAAAGAGCATCAGCATCCGTAAAATTGTCAATCAATCTGGTATTTTGTTGAATCATCGCATCGCGAGTCAAAGAGGGAACCAAATTGGATTCAGACAAAGCGATTAAGCCAGCCAGAACAAGGATAGTGGCCGAAGACACAGTTTTAAAAATATGCAGAATCAGGTCGGCACGCCTTATCATTAGATGAGGTAGACAACCTATCATTGCTGCATATCCAAAAACCCCAATTAACGTAATGAATATGTTAGATGAATTTCGAGAAATAACCGCAGGCGAAACAAAGGCCGTAAACGCCACAAAAAATGTAAATATCAGAAACGCGACAAAAAAATGTGTCTCATTTTTTATGGCGCGCGTTGTCGAGAAAATTAGAATCGCAATAGTTGCCAAGGCCAACATCTGGAAGGAAACGTAATAGGTAAAGCCTTCTTGCAAAAAGATCAGCGACAACGTTAGAACAAGTGCCGCCGAAATACTGAAGCTAGACTTTTCTGTAGAGAGGTAACGTGGTCGGTTCACAAAACAAGCCTATTAACCAAGCAATTGTAGCTGAAGAAAAATCATTGGAACAAACGAAAACGGGCATCTACGTTGACTGGATAATGAAACATACGAATTATGAATATGTGTGGATTACATCCATCATGGATCGGATATAACTTTCAAATGTGAGCGACGATCTGCGCGTCTGTAACGCCGACACGTCAGCCATTTCGGAACAAGGCATTTTGTGATTATCCAGAAATGCAATCAATGCTTCACAGATTGCATCACTGCTCACATCCCGAGTAATTAAGCCATTTTGCTTTTCGAAAATCAAATCATTAGCCACCCCGACTGGCGTTGATATAACAAAGATACCTAGGGCCACGCATTCATTGATCATCAATGGTCCACCATCTTCTCGTGAAGTCACAATAAACACATCCGTATTTTGATAAATGTACATTAAATCTTCTCGACTCACATAGCCCATGTCAACGTGGTTCACATGATTGTTAATCTGTGCATTCATGAGCGTTTCGTCACCTATCGAAACCACCTCAAGATGGGCTCTTAGATCGGGCATCCTTTCACTCGTGAGCTTAATGGCCGATACGAACAAATCACAACCTTTACGATATTCGCTACTTGACCTCACTAAAAGTGTCGCCTTATCCTTCTTATCCTTTCCGATTAGCTGCTCACGACATATGGCATCCGTTACTAAGCTTAACTCACTATTTGATATCGCACCCAAAGGCATCAGCAATGACCGAGTGTTTTTCAAAATGGCAGACATCTTGCCCATCTGCATAATATTTGACGTTGGATAAATTACGATTGGATTTATAGCAGATACCAAAGCCTGTCTTTGCTGGAACCCTTGCTCCACCTTCCTTTTTAAGAACGTCAAAGAAGTTGCGGGGCAATTGCTACAGGTTTGCTGATAACCACTACAGCCAGACGAGTAATGGCAGCCTCCAGTTAGAAAAGCTTCATCAAGACAGACAAGTAAAAAAGGAATTTTTGGGTAGGCATACCGCAGTTTAAGAATGGTTTCAAAGTTAATGAAATACGATACCCAGTAAAATATAAAAGCAGTTGGGACTCTCGACCCAACTGCCTGTTGAATGTCGCTCAAATCTGCAGGAGATCTTTCAATTCCAAACATTGCGTATGAACTTTTAACCACACCAAGTTTTCCGAGAAGTGTAAGTACACGTGCGCGCAGTGATCCTACAACTCGCGTTATAGGTTTAATGGCTATAGAATCTTTTAAATCGCTTTTCTCCCTCGTGATAAGCAAAGAAGCTAAGCCAGAGCCTTGCATGGCAATATGGATATTCCTGACAAAACCACCTGCCCCCCCTGATAATTCAGTTGCTAAATGAATAATACTCATATTCTTACACTACCAAATTAAATTGCATCAGTTTGAGATGCCTTTTGGATAGCTGTTGTAAAATCAGGAATACCATCGACAAATGGATAGGTGACTTTACAACTATCACATCCCAACAGTTGATTCTTCTCATGCAAATCATCACCACACTCAGGGCAAGCCAGAATAGATATGAGATTAAAATTCTTAAGTATTTTTGATCGGCGGTAACCGTGCCAGCGATTCAGAATGGCTAATCCATAGTCCCGCCAACCCTTTTCATCAGTTAGATAACTACCCTTAGTTTCGCCAACCTTACTATTTGCATAGATTTCCTCAATCCAATGTGCGGAAACTTCAGGGTTAGATACCTCATATTTAATTTCATCATTCCAAAAATACCTAACATGGAACATATGGGGTGAATCATGCATATATTTGCCCCACATCGAATCCTCGCCAAGAAGGTTTTTTGTGCCCAGAAAAGAATCCTCTAAAGGGGCACGTTTCTTGTGAATATGAAGAACACCGTTATTCTCAATAATTTCCAGACAATGAATATTGTATGGATGAAGCCGCTCAAAAATTGCATTGGGCGTCTCTATATAACCAGCCTTTCCGACCCTCTGCAACTCCTTAAGAAATGTGGCAGGATCAGCCATATGCTCAAGAATATGCGATGCAATGACAAAATCAAAAACCTTATCCTTAAACGGCATTTTTGATGCATCGCCAAAAACTGTCGCCCTATCTATCAACATCGATTCGCCACATCGATGTTCAGACCCGCTTAATCTATCCATTAATACATCTGAGCGTGGGTAGGGATTACCTCCAGCCCCGACATCCAAAACCAGGTCGTTATCATTGACAGGTAATACTGCTTTTCTTAGTGCCCATCGTAATCTATGTAACTTAAACATTATGTAAATTTCTCAAAAAATGGTTGACCAGTTTTATATTAAGCAACCGACTCAGGTTTGTTTTAGTACTTAGATTAGACTCTCGCCAGAATTGATGTTAACCCTGCAAGAGCCAGAATCATTTTAGGATGGTCACTGATCACTGATTTGCAGGTTTAACCGCTTCCATAAATAGTGAAACTTGCCCATCTGGATTTCCTTGCTCGTCACAGTCTAACTTTGTCATATCCCAATTAGGCATTCTACTTTCCTTCACGCCGGCCTTTTCAGTATTAGCAAAACCAACCTTGGCAAGAAGAGTTGACAACAAATATTCATCATACATACAAAGATGTGACTCGCCGGACAACCTAAACTGACCAACACGAAATGATTCTGGAGTGAACTGTTTAGACTTAGTTATGACAAGTTTCTTTATAATTCTCATAATACCCTTGATTGATTTCACTCCTTTTGCATCTTCAGGATTTGGAATCAAATTATCCCCGCTCCTTCCCATCCTCTGATAAAGGTAGTCACGTATATTTAACCCTGATTGATTCAAGAAAGTAGCCATATCACCGCCTGAGGCATGCCGCGTGAGTTGATCCAACATTTCAAGACGAATCCAGTCGTAACGTAATTTTGCGTCGTTATCACTTGGAGAGTCTAATACCGCTTGTAAATTACGGAGGTATTCAACAGCCTGATTGTGGAGATCAGGAGTAACCACTCGCAACACTCCGTTTGGTTTAAGAATTCGATAGCATTCCCTCATAAAAATCAATGCTTTTTCGTAAGGCAAATGCTCAATAAATTGGGAGTGATAGACGACATCAAATGTGTTATCTGCGAAAGGCAGTGGTCTGAGCAAGTTAATCTTTATTACATCCTTTGCACTCGGGCTATGGTCTACATTGATCCAGCCTGGCTCTTGGCATAATTTACCACCACAGGCTAAATTAATACCTGCAAAACCTAAAACAGAGTTAGACAATAATCTATTTGTCATATTTTCCCTTAGCTTGAAAATGGGCAATGCGCTCATTACCACATTGGTCACATTAATTATTTTTTATCAATTAGTCCTGCCTTAAGACGCATTTTCTTTCGTGATCAAAGTAATTACTTGTCGCAAGGCGTAGTAGCGTGATTCGCGTAAACTATCTAAAGACATGCTCGCATTGCCAACATATTCACTTGGCCCAAAGGCAGTGGGATATACCCTATGTAGATAGCTCTCAACATCAGCGATGATGGATTGCTGGGGCTCTGCGATGGCTTTTGCAATTTTATCCCGCAATTCAACCTCGTCTGCAAATTTGTCTACGAGAGCGGCGGCAATATAGCCCCTCAATGGATGCTTGCCAAATGCAATCGCCGGTCGACCTAGAAGAAGGCCTTCCAGCAAAACGGTTCCAGTTATGGCTGAAACGGCGATAGAATTCTTGATTAGGGAATACGGGTCAGCATTAATCTCGTCGAAATATATATTGGAGCCGATATTTTTTATTGAGCCGTAGAAATCACGTGGTCGCCATTTAATATTCATATCGAACGCAAAGGTGGCTGGATGCTCTCTGATAACCAAAGAAATCCCCAAAGCAGAAACAGCAGAATAGAGCATTTGTATAGCAAACAAGTGATGCGCAAAAAGTCCGCCATCTGGAAGCGTTGTTTGTTCTGGTTGGAGCTGAAGAAACACGCAAATGTATTTCACATCTTGGAGCTGGTTGCGTGGCGTAGAAAACCGCCGGTATTTAATAAGTGCAATTTGGCCCAATATCAACTTATGCGGTTTCCAGCCATTCACCTTCAATTTATAAAAAATCCGTTGGGCTATGTTGAAGCCAACAGTTCTTTTTTCGTAAAATGGCTTAGCTACAAGGTAATCACTTTTTTTCTCATCAATGAATCTCCTAACCGAATCACTTGATGCTTCATCATCTATTTTTTTCAGAATGACCTTTTGAGATTCTAAATTTCCGCCATTCACAGTATCTAAAAATACCTTCCAATTAAACGGAGAAATTATCATGGTGCAGGTTCTGATGCCAAGAGCCTCGCATACCTTCTTGAATATATACATTGGCAGCATGTGTGGCTCATAGCTGAATATCACTACGCTGGGTTTTTGTGTAACGCATGTCTCGATTGCAGATTTTATTAACGAATAGGTCACTTCATAACGTTTGACTTCACTGTGATTCCGCCATCTTATCTTGCCATTAAACCTAGTCCACATGAGAGGCAAAAGCTTATCACTCATAATTGATTCAATAAGCTCGAACTGATTATGACCACTGACGGGTGTAAACCTTATTACGCAAGATTCTTTTATAAGCTTGGCATCAAATGTAATAACCGACTCGTTACATATTTTGTCATCAAACAGAGATTGCTGTTGTTCAGGGTAAATAGCACTCTCAATAAAATGAATTCCTGGATTTAATGCGAGGAGTTGATGCACCAGTTCTTTATGTGCATTTGCACCAAGATAGACAAACATGTGGTTAGTTGATTGTAGCGACATGTATATTTACTTCTAGCTGAGTTTTCAAATGCAGGCCTCTTAATTGAGTGCAACTAAGATCAGTTATCCAATCAATCCCCACACTAACGCCGTGCCACGTTCAACATCACGCGACACATTTTTCCCTAGTACAACATCCAAATACTTAGGCGGCAATCCCAAGCCTGGTCGGATGGCACGCACATTTTCATTTGTTAACACATCCCCCGCCTTCAAATCTTGCACCACATAAAGCGAACGTCTGAACACGATTGATTTTTTCTCAGCTTCAGTTGCCCCATAACTAACTTTACCTAACGCTTGCCACGCACGCTCTGTTTCCACCACCAGTTGCGTCATCTCGGCTGGTTCCATTGAGAAGGTACTATCTACGCCACCATCGGCACGATTAAGTGTAAAGTGCTTCTCTATCAGGGTTGCACCTAGCGCTACACTTGCGACAGATACACCCACGCCCATGGTATGGTCGGACAAGCCGACTTCGCAGCCGAACAATTCACGCATATGCGGGATGGTCAGGATGTTGGTGTTGCCCGCTGTAGCCGGATAGGTGCTGGTGCACTTGAGCATAATCAGGTCTTTGCAACCGGCTTCGCGGGCGGCACGTACTGTGTCATCGAGTTCAGCGATGCTGGCCATGCCAGTGGAGATGATCATCGGTTTTCCGGTGGCAGCGACGCGCCGGATCAGCGGCAGGTCGGTGTTTTCAAATGAGGCTATTTTGTAGCATGGCACATCCAGGCTTTCCAGCAGATCTACCGCTGTGTCATCAAACGGGGTACTGAAGATGATGATGCCCAGTTCACGGGCTCGTTCGAAAATAGGTTTGTGCCATTCCCACGGTGTGTAGGCCTGGCCGTAAAGTTTGTAGAGCGATGTGCCTGCCCACAGACTGTTTGGGTCGCCAATATGGAACTCGCGCTCGTCCAGATCGATTGTCATGGTATCGGGCGTGTAGGTTTGAATCTTCAATGCATGGACCCCGGTCTTGGCGGCGGCCTCGACAATTTCCAAGGCACGTTCAAGCGATTGGTTGTGGTTGCCCGACATTTCGGCAATGATGAACGGGGGTTGGTTAGCACCAATTTTCCTGTCATTGATAGTGATCATTTGTTTTCTTCCGTATTGTTGTCTTGCAGTGCAATCTTCACCTCTGCGTTAATACTGTCAGCTTTCCGGCTGGCACGCGTGAACTCCAGACGAAACTTTTCGGCATTGATAAATGCATGGGGGTAGCCATCGGCATCCAGCATGCGAATCAGATCAAAAGCTTGTTCCAGCGATTGTGCATTGAGCAGGCTCCCCTGTTCTGGTTTTCTTCGCTTAAAGAATGTCGGTTCGCCAACCTGAGGTAGTGGTTGTGGATTGATGTTGATGATTTCAACAATCATTTTCTCGATAATTTCTGACGCTCTTAAATAGACTTCTTCGGCTGAACCATGCAAGCTCAAGGGGTGCTTAATATAGATGGGGCCGGCATCAACTTCTTCCACGCACTTGAGGGCAGATATTTTGGTTTCATAAATACCTCGTGCAATAAGATTTTGCAACGGACTACCACCGCGTCCAAAAGGCAAGTCAGTCATGTGAAAGATGACACACTCAAATTTCTGGAACACCTCTGCGGGAATGCGATGCGACCAATGTGGGAAAAATACATAACGAGGTCCCAGCTTTGTCAGATGTTCAATAGTGAGCTTTGCGGGGTTTGATATGAGCTGAAATCTCTGTCCTGTTGCGGCATGCAAGGTGGTTGGCAGATTTTTATTCCACGGCTTTGAGGAGGCAATAACATAGAGATCAGCCATTTGACACTCCTATCCTTTGCTGCGACTCTTCTTTTTGAAGCGCCATAGATGGCAATTGAAAGTGGCGATTATCATCCCTTTTATCCTTTATTTGTTCAACAAAACTTAACCGAATAAATGTTGTAGCCGATGCGAGGTTTTCAGGCTTGACTGTGGCACACAGTAGGGTGGGATGTCCTTCTCTATTGAGTGCGTCAATACCGAGCCTTAACAATTGGGTACCCCAGCCACGCCCTCTTACCAAAGCATCGAGCGAATAATCAATCGTAACCTCTGTATCCTGCCGTTCAAAACGAACTTGCCCAACTGGTAACGCGCCTGCTTCAAGAATATATAAATGAGAGTCTGCATCCAATAAGCGGCGATCGAACCATTTCAAATGCATGGCCATATCAATGGTTTCTGAATGGATCGCGCTTGCCCTTACTGTGGGATCATTGACCCAGGAAAAATAAGTCAGAGCATCGTTAGAATTCGCCGCTCGTAAAGTCAAATTTTCCGTTGCAGTAGGAATTAGCGCTTCTGCAACACGATCGGCCCCTCTTCCATCAACAATAGCCTGATTGCCAGTCACTAACGCATGTAACTGATCCGGCAGGGCAAGCGCTTCAAGCAAGGATGACTCGATAGCGGCGGCATCAAGTTTATGCGCATCGCCGAGATATCGAATTAACCCGGAAGATGCCAGTGCTTCACAAGCTGGTACCTGGTTTTCAGCAATGCTCAGCACGAGACTAGGCAAGCCCATGCACAATCGTTCCCATGTTGTTCCACCACCTGCCCCAACTGCTAGATCAGCCTCGGCCATCAAGTCTGCAAGATGCGGACGAGGGCCGTGAATATGTGTATTGGGTCTCGCACTTGCTTGCGCGGTCACTTCAGCCTTGTGAATGAAGCTGGCGCCGATGACGACATCTGCTTCAAGGTGTTTCAATTGATCTGTACTGAGCGCGGCAAGTACCTTGCCGGTGATGTTGGCATTGTCAGCGCCGCCCATAAAAACCATAAGACGCTTGATAGCACCAGTGCGGGGCGCCATGGTTTCACGGTACTGTGCATATTCAGGACGGAGCAAGGCATAGCGGGGTCCCAACAACAATGGACAATGCTCAGGCACCCATGCCAGATAACGTTCTTCGCTGCCTACTGCATAGTTCTGGTCTAGCAGCATATCGCACTCGTGTGGACGATTGGCCAGATCGTCGATCACCATTAGCTTGCCTGTGTACGACTGAAGTTGCGCTTCCCAAACGCGGTCCAGGCCATAGTGGTCAACGATGAGCCAGTCACATTGCTGGTTTTTAAGCACGGCGATGGTCTGTTCAGCATCATCCTGCTGGCTTACTCCCAGCCAAGCTGCATAGCCATCCTCTTTATTTCCGATGCTCGCAGGTTGCGGCAATAACGTGACGGTAAAGCCGTCACCCGTCAGCATGTCACCCAGATTTCCAGGATGGGCTCGTGTAATGAACTGTATGCTGGCGCCATGCTTTTTTAGTACGGCTGCCAATGTACGGCAGCGCATGACATGGCCTATGCCTATTGTGATGGAAGCATCCACCCGAAATACAATGTTCATGCCAGTTGTCGCCCCAGGATAAATGCTTCTGCGGCATCGACCCCCACTGTTGCGCCTCGCCAATGTGCCAGATGTTCTACTCCTTGCAACGAGCGTGGGTGCGGCCAGGCACGCAGCTCTTCAGCATAGATTTCCAGTGCGGCCAGTTTGCGTACGAGTGTTGTTGAGATATCGACAAACCAGTTGGGCGTGAACGGCGGTGCGCTGCCGGGCAGCTGCCATTCGGTACTGGATGGAACTTCAAAGGACAGTAGTGTTTTGACCGGGTGCCAGCGTTGTGGTCTGCATGCCGTCACCACTGCTTCGTGCAGGCGGCGATGGTCAATATTGACATCGCCGACGTGATGCGTAAAAACGATCTCGGGTTGGTGCTGGACGATCAGTGTTTCCACCGCCTGCGTAATTTCAAGCAGTGGAATGGTATCCATGCGGTTATCTGGAAAATCACTGAACGATACTGATTTGACGCCGAGAATTGCACAGGCTTTCTGCGCTGCTGCACGTCTGGCAGCTAACTCTGATCGCTGCGCTTGTTCCTCACCTGTGCGCGAGAATACGCCATCTGACAGAAATGCCACGTACACGGCAGCTCCCTCATCAGCAAGTTTGGCGATGGTACCGCCGCAACCGAGGACTTCGTCGTCAGGGTGGGCGGCAAGCACGAGAATGGATTGCGTCATCAGTTCAACCTTTTAAATTCGCTGTTGCGCCAAAGTGCGATTTTGTTTAATCAGGAAGCACGCTTTGGCCATTTCAAGATCTTCTGCATCATCAATATCCATAGCGGATATCCAGCTGAGCGAATGAAAAATATGTTTTGGCGAGGAGAAGGATTTTGCAGACTTGAATACCGGAACGCGAGCAACCCATATTGCACCGCTCGGGCAATATAAAGGCGGCAAATCCTGAGAGCGCGCAACCCGAGCTTCTGGAAACAGGTAATCGGGGTTGCCCTGCACATCCAGCTTGGCCGCCCACCAAGGATTCATCCAACCAAAACGAAAGCTGCAAATTTGTGACTCGGCACCCTGATTTATAAAATTCTGTACTGCGGCCGTTATGTCCTCTGCATCACGAAGTGGGCAATTCGCCATTAGTTGCGATACAGCATCAAACTGCTCGCCCCAATGTTGTTCTGCTTGCCTGAGCGCCGCAAGGGTTGCCTCGCTCGATGGCGTGATGTCATCAGCCGCAGAGTCCCGCAAAAAGGGAACCTCTGCCCCAAAGGAGCGTGCAATTTCTGCAATTTCAGGATCATCCGTAGAAACAAGAACATGATCATACTGGCCTGATTGCAGAGCGGCCTCAATTGTCCACGCAAGCAATGGCTTGCCATGAAAATCCAGGATGTTCTTACGGTGCAAGCGCTTGGAACCACCGCGAGCCAAAATAATCGCAATATGTTTCATTACCAAATCCCCCATCCGCCATCGACGGCGAGTATATGTCCGGTAATGCCGGAGCATTTCTCCGATAACAGCATATCGACTGGGCCGACTACTTCGTCGTCTCTCAGCATGCGCCCCATTGGGCAAAGCTTGGCATAGCGGTGTTTAAAGTCTTCATCGACACGTCCTTCCACTCCGCCGAACGCGACACAGTTGACCTGGATGTTTGCGCCCGCCAGGCGAACTGCCAACTCCTTGGTTAGATGCGCCAGTGCCGCCTTGGCTACACCATAGTGCAGTGGCGATTGTTTTATCGGGTCCGTGTACAAATGCGGATTTGCGGCAACCGTTCCATACTGTGAACCGATATTTAACACTCTGCGTAATTGGCCATCTCGCTGTTGAGCTAATGCCATTGTCAGCTCATAAGGAACGACAACGTCGAGCAAATATTCATTGGTAAAATTTTCGCGACTGACTAATCCATCTTCACCAATTTTTAGAAAACTGAGGCTTCTTGCATTATTTACCAGGCAATCAGGACGGATATTTCGCACATCAAGCTGTTCTCGTAGCAATGCTATCGCGTTACTTTCAGTGAGATCTGTTTTCAGGCCCACGAATTTGTCGCCGTAATTCGAATACCCTATCAACAATTTTTCTAGCGACTCATCTGTACGGCAATTTGCAATGACGCGATCACCTGCCGTCAAGAAATAGCTGACGAGAGTGCGCCCAAACTTGCCGCTTCCACCCGTAATCAATATTGTTCTTGGGTTCACGGCGATCTCCCAGACTCGATCAAGTTAACAACTTCCAGCATAAATTCTGGATCTATACGCACATCCTTATGAAGGATGCCTTGGACGAATTCAAACAAGGCACTCTTGAAAGCAAAATACGTGTCTTGAAAAAACAAGTCTTTCCAGCCAAGATCGCCCATAACCCTTAGCGTTAAAGGTGCGTTTGAGGAGCCCATTGTGCTAATGAGCACTTGAAGACCTTCACTGTATTCAACAGCCAAAGTCGTTACATCCTTGTTTCGCCAGAATTGAGTACGCATTATCGTGCCCCGTTCTTTGGCGAGCAGTAAAATTGGTTCGATAACATGAACAGCATACTTGTCCCAGTCTTTCGGAACTATGGCATGAATATGGCGTAGGCATCCAAGTTTCCCCAATTCAGGTTCAGACAATTTGAATTCTTTTGCGTATCGTAAAGCTGAACAAGAAAAAAGTTGGCCCGGATATTTTTGCAGATTAATTAGACGCTTAGCTTCAGAAACAGTCAGCGCAAGGGGTTTGTCAATATAAATTGGTATACCCGCATTGAGAAATGGTTTGGCATATTCATAATGCGTTTCTGCATCATCTCGCGCCAGCAGTACTCCATCCACTTGTCCGATCATGTCCGTGTAGTGGTCGACGACGTGCTCAATCAATGATGCTTTGGCAATATGGGAAGCTATCCCTTTATCCTGTGCCCAGACATGCGTGACTTGGGCTTCGGCTATCGCGTCTTTCGGAAACCGCTGTTTTTCCAGGTAACGCGGAATAACCGGAAAGCCGCAGTCTTCCATGACAACCGGATCGTAGCCATTAAAAATGGCCGACCATGAATAGGGGTGGCCATTGCCGGGCGAGAGGCCGATCACGCCGAGTTTCAGAGAGTTCACTTGAGTTGCCAGAGTGACGGATTAACAAAAACAGGATCGTTACATGCTAAACCTGTCGCATCGAACTTCTTGTCAATTGTAAAATCGCTGATGCATGAATGGAATTGCTCCAGGTTCTCCAGTCCGACAAGTACCGTGTCGACATGGGGTAGGTTCTTGACGAACGCCAGGGCCGCCTGGTTGACAGTCAGTCCTTGGGAGTCGGCAGCAGCATGCCAGCGGGTAAGCAAGGGGCGAATCGGTTCAAAGAATGTAGGAATATTGCCTAGCGGCATGAGTAATAGGCCTTGCATGAAAACCGACCGCACATGGATTTCCACGCCTTTATTTTTTAGCTGTTCTAAATGCCCGCTTGCAAGCATGCGCTGATCCATCACGTTTAACGGCAGTTGGATCAAGTCAGGCGTGAATTTCTTGAGTAGTGCATCCACTTGTATGCTGTCGTAAACGGATACGCCGATCTTTTCTACCAGCCCCTTTTCCCTTAAGTGCCTCATGGCTGCCAATAGCTTGTCCCCGCCGGGAGCAAGGAGATTATCGGCATGATGAATCAGAAGTGCATAGGTCTTTTCGCATTTCAGCAAGTCCAGCGATTGCCGGAATGTCGCGTCAAGCTGGTTGGCTTCGATATCTGAAATCTGAGCTGTCGTGAAACGGGGCGTTTTTGTGACGACCTTGAATCCTTCCAGCGGATTCATGCCCAGCACAGCCTCGGATTTACCATATAGCGAGGCGGTATCCAGTACGTCAATACCATAATACCGTGCTTGAGCCAGTAGCGCCGTTACCGTTTCGGGGGGGGGGGTGCCATGTTGGTTGGCAACACCGTAATTGATCCCCCATTGAACGGTACCCAAGCCCAGCTTTTTGATGCCATTCATTTTTCTAATGCCCAGCGCAAAGTTTGAACAACGAAGCCTTGCTGCTCAATCGTCAATTCGGGGTACATCGGTATGCTGATGACCTCTGAATAATACTGTTCCGCCATTGGGCAATAGCCAGCTTTGAAACCCATGTTTTCATAGTAAGGTTGGCGGTAGACCGGGATGTAATGCACATTCACGCCGATACCTGCCGCATGGAGTTCGGTATAGAACTGCTTTTGAGTCTTTTGGGTTTCCGTTAATTTCAGGCGAATAACGTACAGGTGGTAACCCGAATAGCTATCCGCATGTTGCCATGGAAGTTGCACCGGCAAAGAGGATAGCAGTTGGTCATAGCGCTTGGCAATTTCGTGACGTTGTTTAACAAACAAATCAAGCCGTTGTATCTGACTGAGCCCCAATGCTGCTTGCAGGTCAGTCATTCGGTAGTTAAACCCTAGGTCTATCTGTTGGTAATTCCAGATTTCCTGTACTGGACGGGGTTGCATGTCTGCTACGGTGCTGCTGATGCCGTGACTTCGCAACAAGCGCATGTGCTTTGCCAACGCCGGATCATTGGTCACTGCCATTCCACCTTCGCCGGATGTAATGATTTTGACTGGGTGAAAACTAAACACCGTGATATCACTGTAACGACCGCAGCCAATTGGCTCGCCTTTGTAACTGCCGCCAATTGCATGCGAGGCATCTTCGATGATTTTGAAACCGTATTGCTGGCTGAGCGCGTGGATGCCGGCCATGTCGCATGGTTGGCCGCATAAATGCACAGGGATTACCACTTTGGGCAGCTTGCCGGTTTTTTTTGCATGGGCCAGTTTTTCTGCCAGGCGGTCAACGCTGAGGTTGTAGGTGCGCGGATCAATGTCGACAAAATCCACCGTTGCACCACAATACAGCGCGCAATTAGCGCTGGCTACAAAGGTGATCGGCGTGGTCCAGACGCTATCGCCATTGCCTACGCCCAGCGCCAGGCAAGCAATGTGCAAAGCGCTGGTAGCGCTATTGACCGCAATTGCATGTTGCACACCGCAGTAGTCTCCGATCGCTTTTTCAAAGGCAGACACTACGGGACCTTGAGTCAAAAAGTCTGATTGCAAAACTGCAACCACCGCGTCGATATCGGCTTGATTGATGTCTTGGCGCCCATAAGGAATATTCTTCATTAGGTTTTTTCTATGTCAGGATTGTGATTATCTTGCACCACTTTTATCTGCTGAACTTACCACCTCTTGATAACTGCCAATTCGTTTGATTCCACCCTCACCCAACTCCACAATCTGCGTACAGTTTTTAAGGGTGGTAAGACGGTGAGCAATAATAAGTAGAGTAAGGTCTTTACTGAGCCCTTCAATCGCATCCATAACAGCTTGCTCTGTTTCATTGTCTAACGCACTAGTCGCTTCATCAAAAATAATGACATCAGCTTGTTTATAAAGGGCACGAGCAATGCCAATACGTTGGCGCTGACCACCGGACAAACGAATGCCCCGCTCACCTACAAAGGTTTGGTATTGCTTAGGCCAGCTTTCAATACTTTCAGCAATTTGCGCCTGCTGTGCTGCCAGTCTCACTCGCTCGTAATCGATTTGGTCTTTAGGCACACCAAAGGCGATATTTTCTTCTATGGTACTATCGGCCAAAAATATGGTTTGCGGCACATGGGCAATATGTGCTTGCCAGGCGCGGTGGTTGGTGGGCGTAATTTTTTGGTTATCTATTTCCAGAGCACCCTCTGTTGGCTGAAGTAGCCCCATGACGATATCGAGTAGGGTGCTTTTACCGCTGCCAGTGGTGCCCATAAACCCGACTCGGCTTCCTTTGGCTATAGTGAGATTAAGCTGCGTGAGCACATAGGGCGCTTGCAGACTGTAGCGAAAACCAAGCTGCTTAAGACTGATGTTTTGCTTAAAAGGTAGGAGTTGCGCTGATGGCTGACTGGCGTAGTCGGGCAAAGGTTGATCGAGTAGCTCTAGAGTATCTTTCAATGAAGATTGCCCACTACTTATTTGTGTCCATGATCCATAAGCTTGCTGCAATAATGGAAGCAAACGCTGTGCGCAAAGTGCTAATACGCCCAAAAGAGGGATTGCATTAGCGATACCATCAGTTTGCTGATCAAGCGAATAGGCTAGCACGGCAATTAGTAGCATGCCTAATGCTTCAATGCCATAACGAGGACTCGCACTGATGAACAAGCTATTGCCCTGCGCACGTCGCAATGGTAAATCCGCGTTGTTATAAATTTGGCAGTAAGTGGCTTGACTGCCATCGATTAACACATCGCGGATTCCGCCTAATCCTTCTTGCAGCGATTTGATAACCTGAGTAGTCTCACGAGCCACACACAGGCTATCAAACATTAGTTGTTTACGTGTCAAGCGAATAATAACCGCATAGATAATGCCGAACCCGCCAAATGCTGCTAACGCAATGACCGGCTGCACCGATAGCAGTGCGATAAGAATGGTAATAAGCATAACGCTGGAACTTATGAGCGTTAGCACCGGCACAATGATGCTATAAATAACGCCATTGGCTTTACCAGAGATGCCGTTAATGACTTCGCTGCTGTTGCGAGCACAATGGACCGCATAAGGCTGATAAAGCGTACGGCGGTAAATGCTAATACTGAGATCAGCGCCAGTGGCAAAAGACAAGCGAGTACTCGCCCAAAGCAACAACAAACGCATGGCGCCAGCAATTAATGCTGCCACACCAAAGGCAACGGTGAGTGGTAACAATAATTGCTTAGGCTCAATCAGATTTAAGGCCTGAATAACCGGCTGTACAACAGGCAGAATATAGATTCGCTCAGGTTCGGTTAATACGCCCAAAAATGGCAATACAGCCCCTATGCTGAGAATCTCCGCAAACGATGCCAGTAGCATAAGTAGCAATAGCAAACCAAACTGCCCACGTCGACGCGGGCTAATGTGGTGCCAAAGGCGTTGTAGAAGCAGGAGGATAGATTGGTTAGCCATCTCAATTACTTAAATGTTGAGTTTTCAACACCAACTCTAACATGTCGGAGGATTTGGTAATCTTAGACTTGGGGAATCCCTTGAGCACAATTATTCAACACTTACATTAATATTGTAGCCATGCTGTTTTAGCAGGGCATGTTGCTTAGCTTGTGCTAAATCACTGGCCACCATCTCGGCACACATTTCTTGCACGGTAATTTCAGGCATCCAACCCAGTTTCTGCTTGGCCTTGGTTGGGTCCCCCAGCAGGGTTTCTACCTCAGTGGGGCGGAAGTAGCGCGGATCGACCCGCACGAC
>SXGS01005027.1_pt1 | contig 22511 bp, 12 predicted proteins | sample 3174681 | NCBI WGS metagenome assembly SXGS01 (sample SAMN11356861, study PRJNA531348) | freshwater metagenome | isolation source: freshwater sample F1-80 | place: China: Fuxian Lake, Yuxi | collected 2017-12-25
AAGTTAACGATTAGAAAACCAAAAACAAAGACAGCCACGAAAATAAAATCAATCACATTGCCCAATTGAGGTATATTCTTGTTCCAAGGTGGTCCCCTTTTCAATGAGCAAACTGGTCCCCATTTCAACGCTCGTTACCATGGGCTAATTAGTTGTGAATTAGGCAAAGACAATCTTTGTCATGGAGGGGCCTTTAGCTGCGGGTTTGTAACCGAATGCCGTAACAACCAAACACCTGTTCAGTTGCCTGGGACAACCAAAAAGGAATGTTGCGTATAAATATAGTCGTCAGTATTTTGTAGCTTAACATAAAGCACAGTAGCTATTTATAGCTGCTGTGCTTTATAAAACATATATTTTGAAAGGAAATTAAATTGAAAAAAATAAAGTCGTTTGTAAAAATTATTTTTTTTGTAATTCTATTTGCAGTTGACTTTACAAGTGTTAAGGCCCAAACGATTAAGGATTATGTTTCTAAAATTCGATCCGGAGTTTCAGAATTATCTAGCATTGAGAATGTTGGTGGTATTTATAAATGCCGATATAAGCTAACATCAAAAGGAAGTCAAATTAAAGACAATGAAATTGTAATAAAAAGGAATGGCAACGCCATCCTGTTTTCGATGGGAAGGTCGGTTGTTTTAATCAATAATGACTATATAGCTTGTATAGAACAAAAAACCAATCAAAAAGATTGGGTATTGGTAAGTTTTGACAGATCGGATATTTATGTTAAGTTTAGAAAGATTACAAAAGAAATGGGCAATTCGATTCATCCATTAATCTGTGTATTTAATGGAGAAACAATTAAGGAAGTAATTGATGACCCAACATTTTTGGTAACCTCTGCCACTGCTATTGAAGATGGACTAATAAAACTGGAATATAAAAGAAATGATTATAATCCAGACGGTAAAACAAGACAACCTTGGACAGGAGTTATGGTAGTTTCTCCAAAGAATCATTATGCTGTGGTCCGTTTGCGACAAACCATTCCGGATTTTGATTCCAGGGGAGGAACCTATCTTCTTCAAAGTCAATTTGACAGAAAAATGATCGGTGAATCAGAATCATTGCGGTGTGAAAAAATTCAAACCGTCGCCCTCAATGGTTCAAGTGGGGAAGAGTTAAGTAAGTCCGTGCTAGAATTTCATCAGCTTCCTGGAGCGGCAGCGGATCCGGCCGAGTTTGACTTGGCCTATTATAATATCCCTTTGCCTAATGATGCGCCTGAAGATAGACCCGGCGTTTGGTGGGGGTGGTACATTGCTGGTGGAATCCTTCTTTTGATCGCCGCGATAATCTTTCGCCGGATGGCAGTATAAGAAATTTTCAGGGATCATGGGGTGCGTCCTATGCAAAGTGCGAAGCATAATCGCCATGGCTTTACGCTTTTGGAAACCCTTGTTGTAATTGGAGTAATAGGAGTCCTTTTAGGCTTACTTTTACCCGCAATCCAAATGGTTCGAACATCGGTTACGCGAGTTAACTGCCAAAATCGGCTAAAACAGATTAGTCTTGCCGCTTTACAATATGAACAATTGCACCAAGGCCTTCCACCAGGTGTGAATAAGAATGCCAACGATCCTTTCCGAAATCTTACTTGGATGGTTTATCTGCTGCCCTTTATTGAGCAGGAGGGTGCATGGCAAAAAGCAATTACGGATACCATAGAAATTCCGGTCACGCATCTCGCGCCTCCCCATGCAGGCTTACGAACTTTGATAGACACCTATACTTGTCCAGCGGATGGAAGGCTAAGCACGCTCCATCGCGTCACCTCGACTTATATGTCAGGGACCCTAATTGCGCCTGGAAGTTACTTGGGAATTTCAGGAACCGGAGCTCGGTCTCCACGGAGTAACGCAGGTGTGTTTTTTGTAAATTCCAAAACCCGGATGGCCGAAATTATCGACGGCACTTCTTTTACCTTGATGGTTGGCGAAAGGCCCCCAAGTGCCGATTTTGCCTATGGGTGGTGGTATACGATCTCTAATGGGAATCAGGGGGCCGGGATCCTCCCAATCCCTAATGATGCCTGGGGGATGGATGGTAATAATCCCGGGTTTAACTGCCCTAAAGTGTCCTATCCATTTCGAATCGGAAAATTGGATGAAGTTTGCGATACTTTGCACTTTTGGAGTTTTCATTCCGGAGGTGCCAACTTCGCATTTTGTGATGGATCCGTTCGATTTATCCCCTACGCTGCTTCTGATAAATTACCAGGTTTAGCAACAAAAGCAGGGAATGAATCAGTATCGTCGCTTGATTAACTTTAGTGGGCCAACTACCCGGGAAAAAACTGTAGCCAGATCAAATCGTTTTGCCTTTTGGGGAGGCGTCATCACAAAGGGCATCACCTCTTTTCCAGCTTTTTCTAACTTTCTGCACACCATTTCACAACGCCAATGGGCCCTATGTGTCAACAGGAAACGGGAGAATAAAGTGGCCCGCTTGTGTATAGCGTCCATGGCTTGCCTGACGGTTTGGCATTTGCAACGCGATACCACCGAAGACGCATCGCAATTACGGAAATGGTTGGTGCGGTTATCAGGGCGTCAGATGAAGCACAAAGTTGAATCAACCGCACCTGCGCTGCTGGCGGGCTTGGAAAAACTCCTGGCAATAGACGACTTGCTGAAGAATGAAGATTTGGAAGATATCCTGTCCCTCGCGCGTCGCGTCCTGCCAGCACTATTCTCCTCAGGGTAAGGCCTGCATATTACCAAGTCGAAAAGATGTGTCCATACCTATGCTTTGGAGGGGTGGCAGGCGAAGCCTGACGGGGTGGTGCCAGGCGAAACCAAAAAACCTACTTTAAGGATATTCTTAAGGATTGGAAAGTTGTGGCGGCAATCTCTCTGAACCACCCCGCCCTGACGGGCACCCCTCCAAAGGAGGGGAATAAAGGCAACTCCTTTATTTTGTGGTGAGGTGGCGCAATACCTGAAATAAGGGATCTGTAAGGTGCTTTAAACTAGGTTAGGCTGAGGGGTGTGATTTTTTTGCATGTTCCGGAATGCGGATTGATGTTTACCCCAAGGTTTTTGGAACATGTCGAGTTCAAACCGACCTGTAGTCCCGACCCAATTACTTGATATGAGCCGGACCTTTGGTGCTCCCGTTTGGATGCCTTAACGGGCTCCTGGGCCGTTGGCCCAGGCTGGCATGGATCGGGCCTTTGGCCCGCAAAACACCAACGGCAAAGGGAGGTTTCAACCGGATCCCAATGACCCGGCTAAAGATATGATTGGGATACCTGGGTTTCCCTGGTCCAACTGCGTAACTTGGGTTAAAATCCCTTAAGGCAATGCCCAAATGCAGGGATGAAAAAATCGTTTTTCAGCCCATTTCCTTGGGGCAAAAAAGCTTGCAGGCGTTTTGGGTGGTTTGGCGGGCGGTTTCTTCAATACTTTGACCCCAGAGTTCGGCCAAGGTCATTCCTGTGAAGGATACAAAGGCGGGTTCGTTCCGTTTTCCCCGTTTGGGAACCGGAGCAAGATAGGGGGCATCGGTTTCCAATACCACCCTGTCCCGGGGCAGGTGTTTCGCCAAATCCCTGAGCGGTTGGGCGTTCTTGAAAGTAAGCACACCCGACAAACCGATCAAAAGTCCAAGTTCGAGACAGGTTTGGGCGAAGGATTCCTCCCCCGAAAAGCTGTGCATTACCCCCCGCACCGGGCCTGTTTCCTCCCAAAACCGCCGCAAGAGAACAATCATATCCTCAGTTGCTTCGCGGCAATGAATCACCACCGGCAGGTCAAGTTCCCTCGCCAAGGTCAAATGTCGGATAAAAAAAGCTTGCTGTTGCGCGAACGGGGTATCGTGCCAATGGCGATCCAGCCCCGTCTCTCCAAGGGCAACGGCTTTCCCCCCCCTGGCCAGATTCTCTACCAACGCCCATGCCCCTTCCGGTTCTTTGGCGGCATGGTTTGGGTGGATTCCAGCTGTTGGATAAATCCGCACCGGATCACCATTCGAATATTTTTGGGTGCAAAGAATTTGACTCGAGGCACTATCCAAGGCTACCGCCAAAATCCTTTCGACTCCAACCGATTGAGCCTGTTGCAAAACGGTGGGCCTATCGGCCGCCAACTGGGGATCTTCCAGGTGGCAATGGGTATCAAAAAACATCGAAATCTCGTGGAATGGGGTGCTTGGTTTGGGAAAAAAGGCTCGGGTAGACCCAAGGATTCTAGCACCTGGCAAGGGAAAGGGTTACAGGTTTCCTGATAGGGGCTAACGATTGCTGCGATTTTTGGTTTGGGGAAAAAACCGGATCGATTGTTTGCCCATTTTCTCTATCTCTCATGAATCCCCATGGCTGGTCCATGGGGATTTGGGTAGTATACACTAACCAAGTGTTTGAATAAGGTGGGGTGGTGAGGATTGTTCCCAATACTCCTCCACCTTTTCTCCCTTTGTTCCGATCCAAAGGGGAAAGCCTTATTCCCCGCCGTACTTTTTGAGGTCCTTTTTTTAACCAATGCGAAAAATAAAAGTCCCCCGTATCCCTTTTGAAAGGATTTTTCCATAAACCTCTGGAATCGAATGGCAGCCAATTGGTTTCGTTTCTCCCCCAAGAAAAACACCAACCTTCCTTACCGGCTTTTGGCTATCCCCGAAAGGACCTTTATTTGTCCCCGGATGGAGTTGCTTGAGGATCGGCTCGTTCCTGCCCAATTCACCGTGTCCAGCCTTTTGGATGCCGGCCCTGACACCCTCCGGCAAGCCATCCTTGATGCCAACGCTACCATGGAAAACGACACCATTTCCTTTAGTACGGCCGGAACCATAACGCTTGAATCCAGTCTGCCCGGCATCGAACAAACCGCCACAGCAGGCACCCTCACCATCACCGGGCCGGGTTCCTCTTTGCTCACCATCAGCGGGGATAATGGCGATGTCAACCGCAATTTTAACATTTTCAGGATCAATGTTTCGGCCGATCTAACCCTTTCGGGGGTCACGGTTTCCGGGGGGAAAACTCTAGATAATGGCGGCGGTGTCAACAATTATGGCACCCTAACGATCAGCAACTCCACCATCGCAGGCAATTCGGCATTCTATGGCGGGGGGGTCTATAATGTAGGCACCCTAACGATTAGTAACTCCACCATCGCAGGCAATTCGGCATTCCATGGCGGGGGGGTCTATAATGTAGGCACCCTAACGATTAATCAATCCACGATCGCAGGCAACTGGGCAAGATTGAATGGCGGGGGGGGGGTTAATTTTGGCTTCCTAACAATCAACAACTCCACGATCCTAGGCAACTCGGCTGGACTTGATGGCGGTGGGATCAAAAACCATTATGGCACCTTGATAATCAATCAGTCCACGATCGCAGAAAATGGGGCAATTTTTGGTGGCGGGTTATACAGTACAGGCGATGCGAGTTCATTAACAATCAATCAGTCCACGATCGTTAGCAATTTCGCATCAAATGATGGCGGTGGGGTCGATACTAATTCTGAAACAATAATCAATCAGTCCACGATCGCAGGCAACTGGGCAAGAAAGAATGGCGGGGGGGTTTTTAACCAAGCCACCCTAACGATCAGTCATTCCATTATTGCCAATAGCAGCGGTTCCAAGGATTTTTCTGGCACATTACCCATCCTCAACCTCAATAATTTGGTGGCGGATGGTTCCCTTTCCGGGGCCCTCTCGGGCGACCCCCTGCTTGGCCCCCTCCAGAACAACGGTGGGCCAACCTTCACCATGGCCCTGCTCCCAGGAAGCCCGGCCATCAGCAATGACCTCTTAACCATACTCACTATTGATCAACGCAGTTTCGCCCGAACCACCAACGATATAGGGGCCTACTCCTACCATTTTGCCAGCGCCAACGATGCGGTGGTCAGCCTCGATTCCAACAACCAGGTGGTCCTCACCTTGGCTTCGGAGGGCACCACGCTTTCCGATGTTCATACCACCTATCACTCTGGGACCAATACGCTCACCCTCACAGCCGCCACCTCAGGCAATCTGCTCACCGCCCCGGCAGGAGGGATTCCCGGCATCACCCTTGATAATGCGGCACCCGCCAACACGATCACCCTCGATTTGAACATCCTGACCGCTTTTGCAGGGCTTTTGATCGTGGGGAACTCCGGGGCCGACTCCATCACCCTCGGCTCGGGGGGAGTCGATTTGAGCGTGGTTTCGGGAGGCGGGGCCAATCAATCCTTGGCCATCAACACGCTTGGTGCCTTAACCCTTAACGAAGCGATCAAAACCAAAGCCGCCGGGACCGTTAGTCTGACGGCGGGATCGATGAGCCTGGCCGCTGATGTCACCACCGCAGGCGGAACGGTCGGATTCACAGGTTTGGTAGCGCTAACCGGACCTGTTACGATCGACACCACTAACGCCGGAGCGATTGCCGCCGGGGCGGCCATCACTCTTTCGGATAATACCCTCCTGAACGGATATACTTTGACCCTGAACACGGGTTCCTCGGGCGGCGGGGTTACCTTAACCGGAAATATCCTTGTAGCCGGGGGCATCCTCTCTGTTCCCCAAGGTGACTTGAACATAGGCAATGGTAGCACACCCACTTCGGTCACCTTCGATGATGATCTGATTTTCCAGGTTCAACAGGGGGCTTTGAATGTCCATAGCTCCACGACCATCATCGGCAACAATGCCTCCAACCTGACCTTTCAGGCCGATGCGATTCAGTTCAATGCAAGCCCGGGTTCCCTCGACACCGAAGGCACCGTCCGCCTCGTTCCCATGACCAATGGCACCGACATTTTCCTCGGGAATGTAACGGGGACGGGAATCAACCTGTCCCAATCCGAACTGGATGCCCTATCCACCAATGTTTCCGATGTGGTGGTGGGATTTGAGTCCTATGCTGGGACCATTACTCTCGGGCAAACCACCTTTGCCAATAAGCTTACTCTTTTGGGCAAGGGGGGCGGGGCCAAGGTGCATATTGTTGGCCAGTTCACCTCTACCGCGGGCGACAACGGCATCGGCTTGCAGATAGAAGGCTCAGGGCACACTACTGTCCTTTTCGCCAATGTGGTCACGGCCGGAACAGCCATCCTCATTGACGATGCGGTCGAAATCGCCGGCGCAAACATCGCCATCGACACAACCAATGAAGGCCTGGTCCCCACCGGGGCGGAGGTAATCCTCACCGGCGGCAGTGCTGGCCTTTATGCAACCGCATTTGAATCCAACAACCTCACCATCACGGCGGGTACGGTCGGGGATGTCACCCTGGGTGGGCTTAAAGGCTTTGGGAACAACGGCGGCCTCGCCGGGTTCGTCACCAACCTGACCATTTCCGCCGCCAACATCTTCCTGCCAACCAATGCCAATCATTGGGGGGGCGATGTCACCCTCAACCTCGGTGAAACAGGTCTCGGGCGATTTGATGAGAAACTGGTTTCTGATGGGGCAATTACCCTCAATAACGGATCTCAAATAACTGCATTTAATGGCATTTATGCAGGAAGTTTCAACCAGGTTGGTTTGGCCTCTTCCCTCAATGCTTCCGGAGATTTCTATGTATCCTTCGGGGATTTTACGATGGAGGGTTCTCTTGTCCTTTTGTCCCATGGTGCCATCACCGCCCAGAACATCAACCTTGAAGGGGTCAATGCCTCGGGATTTGACCTGAACCTGAATGGGTTGGTTCCGGGCTTTGACACCGGGGACATTTTCGTGGATGGTTCCATCACTGGGGTAAACAGGCTCAATGTTTCTTTTGCAGACTCGGTTGCCTTCACGGGCGAAGTCACCGCCACCGAGGTAAACCTGAACTCCCTCGATTCCTCCGCCACTTTCCAGGACAATCTTACCGTTGCCGGGGCCTTTACTACCAGTTCCGATCCCTTCGCCGTTACTTTGTTGGGAGATTCCAACACGATTGGCCAAGCATCGCTATTGAACACTGAAAACTTCACCTTTGGGGACAGTGACACGGATCAAACTTTGATTGCCAATGGCTTTGCCCGCACCTTGCCCACTTTACTCCAGGGTGCCTTGACCAGCGGAGGAGCACTCGACCTTGGCAGGGTAAACATTACCTTTGCCAACGGAAATCTCAGCCTGGCGGGAACCTCGGTGAGCGTAGGCACCATCGCCAATAATGTGGGTGACTACACCATTCAAACCAATGGACCGATGGTTTTGGGTCAGGTGACGGCTGCTACCCTAGGTCTCTTTGGAGCAACCTCCATCAACCAGACCGGTCCCTGGACGGTCTCCGGAAACACTAGCATCTTCGCCAGTGGGGAAGTGACCTTGGATGTGTTCCCGAACGATTTCCACACCCTAAGCATTTCAAGCAACTCCCTGGCCTTGGCCGACTCGAACGACCTGATCCTGGGGGATTCCTTTATCACCAAACATTTCGACCTTTTCACCACCGGCAATGTCACCCAGGCCGGGGAGGTTTCCGTAGGAGGGGACTTCGACTTTAATATCGGTGGCGACATCACTTTGACAAACCCCATTAACTCTTTGGGATCTGCGGTCTCAGGCGTGGGTGCCAACATCTCCCTGGCCAATCTGGGCACCTTTGTTTTGACCGGCATGGAAGCCCAAGGCAACCTCTCCCTGGACACCTCGGGAGCGAATGCCAATATCACTCAAACTGGCCCCTTGATCGTTCTCAATGGAACCACCACCATCAACGCGGGTTCCGGATCAATCGTACTTACCAACCCGCTTAACGACCTGGGCGATGCGGGTGCGGTAACAATGATCGCAGGCAACGCCTCCCTGGTCGATTTCGACCAACTCCTTCTTGGTGCCACCACCGTGACCAGGTCGCTGGTTGTGGAAACCCCCGGGGCCCTCACTCAGAACGCTGCCCTGGTTGCCGGTTCCACTACCCTGCTTGTCGGGGGCGATGTCACTCTGAATCATGCGGACAACAGTTTCGGCCCGCTTACCCTCGATGCGGCAAATGCCTCCTTAAATGCGGCAGGAGATCTGGATCTGGCTTCCGCCAATGTAGGGGGACTTCTAAACCTGAATGCCGGGGGTGACATCACCCAGGCAGGTGCACTGACCGTGGATGGAAACACCACCATCACCGTTCCAGGCTCCACTATCCTCCTGACCAACACAGGCAACAACTTCAGCGGCATCGTCGCCTTCACAGGCGCAAATGTCGACCTCCAAAGCGCCTTTAACCTCACCCTGGCGGCAAGCTCCGCCACCGGTACTCTCAACCTGGTCGGACTCAACCTGTCCCAAACAGGACCAATCACAGCAGGTGGAAACACCACCCTTATCGCCGCGGACATCACACTTTCCAACGACACGAACTCCTTCGGTGGCTCCGTCGCCTTCATTGGCGCAAATGTGGCCATCACCGATAGCATCGCACTGGTCATGGCGGTTGGCAACGCCACGGGCACCCTGAACCTGGTAAGTGGTGGCTCGCTCACCCAGACCGGCGCACTGATCTCGGGTGGTAACGCTTCCTTCGTCGCCAACGGCGACATCGTAGTCAACAACCAGGGAAACAGCTTCGGCGGAACGCTCAGCTACAACGGCACCAACCTCAATATCAGCTCCTCCGCCTCGATCGTCCTGGCAGCATCCATAGCAAGCGGAAACCACATCGTTACAAGCGGTGGATCAATCTCCCAATCCGGCGTGCTGACCGTGGGTGGCAACACAACCCTCTCCGCCGTCACAAGCATCACACTGACCAACGCCGCAAACACCTTCCCAGGAACCGTCGCATTTAACGGAACAGATGTCACCATCACCAACAACACCGCGTTCAGCCTCGCAACATCCAACGCTTTGGGCAATGTAGCTCTCACCTCAGCCGGGACCATCACACAATCCGGATCGTTGACCGTCGCCGGATCCACCACCCTCTCCGCCACCGGTTTCGACATCACCTTGACCAACTCCAGTAACTCCATGGGGTCTGTCTCAGCCGTGGGTAGCAACATCTCCCTGGCAAATCTGGGCACCCTTGTTTTGAACCGCATTGAGGCCTTTGGCAACCTCTCCCTGGACACCTCGGGAGCGAATGCCAATATCACCCAAACCGGCCCCTTGATCGTTCCCAATGGAACCACCACCATCAACGCGGGTTCCGGATCAATCGTACTTACCAACCCGCTTAACGAACTGGGGGATACGGGGGCAGTAACAATCACCGCAGGCAACGCCTCCCTGGTCGATTTCGATGACCTCCTTCTGGGTGCCACCACCGTGACCGGATCGCTGGTTGTGGAAACGGCGGGCGCCCTCACCCAGAACGCTGCCCTGGTTGCCGGTTCCACAACCATTCTTACCCGTTCCGATGTCACCCTGAATCATGCGGACAACAGTTTCGGCCCGCTTACCCTCGATGCGGCAAATGCCTCCCTAAATGCGGCAGGAGATCTGGACCTGGCCTCCCTCAATGTTGGAGTCCTTTTGAACCTGGTAGCCGGAGGAGACATCACCCAGGCCAAGGCAATAACCATAGGTGGCGATGCTTTTTTCACAGGAACCAACATTCTCCTCGACAACGGGGCAAACGCCTTCAACGGCCCAGTGGCATTCAATGGAGCCAATGTCACCCTCCATGGCGTTGGCGACCTGGACCTTGGCCAATCCAGTGCCTCGGGCAACCTGGACTTGGCGGGAAATGATATCACCCAAACCGGAACCTTGACGGTGACAGGAACCTCCCTCCTCAACGGCAGGGGAGATGTGATTCTGAATGAGGCACTGAACGATTTTGGCCAAGCGGTCACCTTCCATGGTGTCAATGTAAAGCTGAAAGATGCCAATGATTTGCTTGTTACAAAGGGAACCACCTCGGTGGATGTCCACCTGACGGCCACAGGCTCCATTACCGAATTGGATTATCTTTCCATTGGGGGCTGGTCTTTCCTCAATGCCAGTCAAGACATCCTCCTGGGGGTAAGCAACACTTTCGTTGGTCAATTGCAATTCACAGGCAAAAATGTAAACCTGATCAACTCGGTGCCTTTGATGCTTGGCACCTCTACCGCAAACGGCGCTTTGTACCTTGAAGCACCGTCACTGACAACCATCTCATCCCTCCTGGCAGGAGACGATGCCAATTTGACTCTCAATGGATCGCTTGTGACAGGTAGCCTGAGTGCCCCCAATCTGTTTGTTTTTGGCGCAACAACGATAAACCAATTTGAACCATGGACGGTACCGGGAATCACCGATGTTTCTGCAACCGGTGCAGTAGTGCTCGATGATCCCGCCAACGATTTTGGGCAGGCTTCTATCCGTGGAACCGTCGTAGTCCTTAGGGATGCCAACGACCTGATCCTGGGAGGAGCCCAGGCAACCAACAACCTCAACCTCCTTGTAGGTGGTTCGCTAACCCAGGCTGCGACCCCTTCCAGCGCCATCGTAACAGGGGGAAACCTGAATGTGGTCGCGGGGAGCGATGTCACTCTTGCCCATGATGACAACACTATTATTGGATCCGTAAGCGCCAGTGGTGGGAATATTCAACTGGTGGATCACACTGGCATCCTTTTGGGGCGGGTGGTGGCCCGTGGCAACCTCGGGATCAACACATCAAGGCTCAACGGAAGTATCACCCAAACCAGCCCACTCACCGTGGCCATCGGTACTACCACCATCAACGCAGGGACGGGCACAATAATACTTACCAACCCGCTTAACGACCTGGGCGATACGGGTGCCGTAACAATTATCGCAGGCAACGCCTCCCTGGTCGATTTCGATCAACTCCTTCTTGGTGCCACCACCGTGACCGGATCGCTGGTTGCTGAAACGGCTGGCGCCCTCACCCAGAACGCTGCCCTGGTTGCTGGTTCCACCACCATTCTTACCCGTTCCGATGTCACCCTAAACCATGCGGACAACAGCTTTGGCCCCCTTACCCTTGATGCTGCCAATGCCACAATAAATGCGGCAGGAGATCTGGACCTGGCCTCCCTCAATGTTGGAGTGCTTTTGAACCTGGTAGCCGGGGGAGACATCACCCAGACAGGATTGGTCCGTAACACCGACAAGGGAGCTTCGGCCACTTTGGAAGCCACGGGCGACATTGTCCTTGCCAGGCCAGGGAATGACTTCCGGATTGTCAGCGCCATCGCAAACAACCTGCGGTTGGGTGACACCAATTCCATCACGGTGGAGGATTCGCTTATTACTTCCGAGGCACTTATCTATGCCGGTGTGGACCTCTTTGGCGGGAACAACACTTTTGGGGGAGATGTGGCCCTTCTCGCCGTTGGCTTGAACTATTTCGATAGTGCACCCAATACCTTTGGCGGATTGGTCGATTTCACCGGAACCGAAGTTTACCTGGATGCCAGCGGCGACATCCTTCTGGATGGTGGGGATGCCTCGATCCTGCTCGATGTCACCTCTTCGGGATCCATCATACAAGATCCCGATAACTACCTGAGCATCTCGGGACAATCGACCTTTTCCGCGACCGATGATATCATCCTGGACAACGCCTCCAACCAGTTGCTTGGCCCGATTGGAGCAACCGGAACCAACATCACCCTAACCAATGCGGCAACCACAACCCTGGCGGACATTTCCGCCACCGAATCCCTGATCGTCAGCGGGGGGGGAATGGGTATTGCCCAATCTGGCACCCTTAATGCCTTGGGTTTGGCCACTCTGAGTACGGTTTCGGGGAATATCGTTTTGAGAGCTGCCAACTCCCTGGCAGGGGTTAACCTCTTAGGAAACGACATAACCCTATACAACAGTTCGAACCTGGAGTTGGGTATTGTGTCCGCATCGGGCAACCTCCGTTTAACGGCGGAGGGCTCCCTGACCCAGGTCGGTCCCATTTTCGTGGAGGGAACAACGACCCTTTCGGCGACAACGGACATTATTCTTGATGGTGGGACCAACCAATTTGCCCAGGTGGTAAACGCTAACTCCGGGGGCAATCTGGATATTCAGGCAGGTCAAAATCTGGTCACCGGGGCCATTACCGCCATTGGCAATGCCCGGCTAGGCTCCCGCAGAAACCTCTCCGTCCAAGGCGAGGTTAACGCCCTCGATACTCTGTTAAGTGGAGCGGGTCCCGCCTCGGTTCTTTTGGGGGCGGTTTATGGTAACAACCTCACTTGGAACGGTCCTGGCCTGCTTCAGATCACCGGGCCTCAGGCCTACACCTCGAGCCTTTCCGTGGCCGCAGGAACGGTCCAGCCCATGACCAACAATCTGCTACCCGCAGGAGCCGAGCTCCGGGTAGCCACCGGAGCAACCTTCAACCTGAATGGAAATAATCAGTCCCTAAACGGCTTGCAAGGAGAGGGCTCGGTCGTCCTTGGAACCCCCTTCAACCGGGGAGTGCTGGTTATCAATAACACCCTGGACGCCCTCTTTTCAGGTGTTATTTCCGGGAAGGGGGATTTCTACAAATCCGGCCCGGGCACCCAAACCCTCACCGCCGAAAACCTGTTCGACGGTTTCACCTACATCGAGGAGGGAACAGTGCAACTGGGGGATGACACAACCAACGGCGGAATCCTTTCGGATGTTATTATCGAGGCGGGCACCTTGGCCTTTCATCCCGGATCGGATCAGACCTTCAACAACGAAATCATTAGCCTTTTTGGCGCTGATGAAAGCAACCAAAGCATCACCCTCAATTCTGCCCCGGGGGCCATGCTCACTATCGGTGGGAATAATTCTTTTGCTGGAACCACCACCATTCTTCAAGGCACCCTCTACCTTGAAAGCAACCTTGGCCCGGTGGTGGTTAACGGAGCCAACGCGATGATCGCCGGGGTGGGAACCATCTCCTTACTAAATGCCCTTTCGGGTATTGTTGCCCCGGGACCCATGGATGAAACCACAGGAACCCTGGTGGTGACTGGTGATGCAGTGCTTGGTGCCGAAAGCAACCTCTTTATCACCATGCAAAGCGAAACCGCATTCGACATCCTCCAGGCAGCCAGTACTACTATTGAAGGTGGAAACTTCTACCTCACAGTGGATCCTTCGTACCTTCCGGCGCCTCTCACCACCTACCAGGTGGTCACCGGGGGACCGGTTTCTGGCAGGTTTAGCCAGGGCACGGTGATCGTTTCAGGAGATTATTATTTCCGTGCCATCTACAACTCCGACAATGTCACTCTTCAAAGAATACCTGAGGGAATCCTTCCGGGAGCCTCCCCCCTCCTTGTTTCCCCAGGTTTCGGCCAATCCGAGGCGGTAATTTACGGGACCAACAACGAAGAACGAGCCCGTATTTCCCCTATGGGCGCCTGGACGGGTGGAATGCGGGCGGCCGTGGGGGATGTCACCGGGGACGGATTTGCGGACTTCATCTTCGGGGCAAATGCGGGAGGTGGTCCCCGGATCGTCGTCATCGACGGGGTCGATTTACAAACCGTTTCCAGTTTCTTTGCCTATGCAAGCACCTTCCGGGGGGGCACCTATGTGGCTGCAGGAGACATTAACGGGGATGGTGTGGCCGAAATCGTCACCGGAGCAGGAGCCACGGGCGGCCCCCATGTCCAGTCCTTCCGTGCAAACGGAACCAAAGCAAATCCCGGTTTCTATGCTTATGCTTCCACCTTCACCGGTGGTGTCACCGTTGCAACCGGTGACCTTGACGGGAACAACATTGCCGAAATCATCACTGGGGCGGCGACCAACGGGGGTTCCCATGTCAGGAGCTTTAGTGGCGATGGGATTCGGGGAAAACTTAACTTCTTTGCTTATGCCTCATCCTTTATGGGTGGGGTGAATGTTGCAGCCGGGGACTTGAATGGTGATGGAATCGCCGAAGTGATCACGGGAGCCGGGGCATCTGGCGGACCCAATGTCAAAATCTTCGATGCCGATGCCAACCAATTGGCATCGTTCTATTCCTACTTGCCTAGCTTTAGGGGCGGCGTCACGGTGGGGGTGATCGACTCCACCAACAGCGGAACCTTTAGCATCGTCTCGGGTCCTGGGGCGGGAGGCTCCTATTACCCAGGTGCCCGGGTCAATCTCTATGCATTGGATGCAGGTTTGGTGGTTTTCGTCACCAACTTCCTGGCCTATGAAAGCCCCTTCGGCGGGGGGATCTGGGTGGCGTAAGGCATTCTTGCCACCTACCCGATGTGATGGACCAACGGGTAATCGATTTCATGGTTTCAGGGAAAATATTACACCCGGGCCTTGCCCTCCCAATTGGGGAAAGCAAGGACCGGGATTGCGAAGCTCATTGTTCTTTGCCCAAACAGGATGGTTAACTTTTCCTCCTTAACCGCCTGCCAATTGGGGCCCCTTGGGTTTTCCTTGCAAGGATTCCCATTCGGCAATAGGTCGCTTGATATCTTCTGGTTCGCCATGCCAGCGCCATCCAGCCAAGGTTGCCTCATCAAAGAGGTCGACGATTAACCAGGCAAGCCGTTGGTTGTTGACCACGGGAAGGAAACCAATTCCCTGGTGCATGGGACCGGGAACAGCCCCGATGGCAGCCATTTCGGTGACCGCCTCCACAATGCGGAGGTAATGGGATTGCAGGTTGGCTTTTTGGTCCACAAGCTCCAACAAAATTTTGGTGTTGGCTTTTCCGTGCCGATGTTCCAGTTTTTGGATGCGATGTCCTGCGGCAGCATGATCAAGGAAAGCATCGCGCAAGGAACCCAATACTTGCCGCAAGTATTGGCTTGCCGACCTTGCCCGAGCCAAGGTCCATGGGTGTAACCGGATCATATCGCGAGACGGACTATGTTGGGGTTGTTTCATGACCCTTACCCTCCCTCGCACTTGGGTTTTGGCCTTTACGGTATCGTTCGAAAACCCCACCGATTTTCGAGATTCGTTTCCGCCACCGCTTGCCAAAAAACCTTTGGATATAGTTATTACGCCCAAGCCTGCACCTTGGGTCGGCAAAAAAGGGAACAAACGAGAAAAAATCTGGAAAATGGGTCAACCCTTTCCCCCCGTTTGGCCTGCGATTGGTCCAATTGGCCGAAAAAACCAAATAGGAGGGCGCAGATCCAGACAGCTGCTTTAAGGAGGTGGTTGTACGGTAGGCGAAAGGACCTTTGTTTCTTTGGGCCATAAGAGCCAAAGGGCCAGGAATCCCAGGATTGGTGCCAACCCGGCGAGTGCTATTTTCCAGGGATAGGCATCGTGAACGGCCAATTGCAGAGCTTGGGCTGAATTCATCCCTAAAGACTGCAACCGGGCAACCTCGGAATCCTGGCTGGACTGGATGGCCCAGCCCATCAACCGTTGCATCAAAAACAAAAGGACCCAATTCCAGGCCGCCAGGAAGCCGGTAAGGATTCCTTGGCGCCTCGTGGTCAGGTCCTGGGAAAAGGCAAAATAGATAGGAAATAGCCCTAATGATCCCAGTCCAAGCACGATCAGGCTGGGGTAAAGTGCCCAACTGGATTCGATCAAAGCCAGGGGAAAGCTGGCCAAGGTGAATAGGGAGCAGAGGAAAAAAACCCAAAACCTTGAACGAAAAACGCCAAGGGAAGGAGCAAGTTGGCGAATGAAGTACCCGCTTAGGAGGGCACCGGCATCCGCAGCGAGAAAAAAGAGGGTGAACACCCCGGCCTGCTGATTTTCAGTGAACCCACGACCCTCGCGAAGGTAAAGCGGAAGCCAGGTACGAAACAGATGCCAATTGGCGTTGATGGCAAAGACTATCACGGCCAGGCACCAAAATCGCTTGTCTTTTATTAGCCATAAGGCAAATTTCCCAAAGCCCATATCTTCGCTGGTTTCGGTGGCCTCTTGTCGGACCCCGGTTCGCAAGGGATTGGACCAAAGAACAACTACCCAGGCGATGGCCCAGAGAAAACCCAGTCCCCCCACAAACTGAAACGCAACTGGCCAGCCATAATTTTGGCTGAGCCAAACGACGGTGAATGGGGTGAGAATGGAACCAAGGGCGGTACCCGATTGAAACATGCCGTTGCCCATGGCACGGTCTTTGGGATCGAGGAGTTTTTTGGTAATCACAATGCCACACGACCAATTGGCCGCTTCACAAAACCCAAGGGCAGCACGGCACCAGACCAAATCGTCATAAGTTTGGACAAAACCTGTGGCAAATCCTGCCAGGGACCAAAGCACCACCCCGATGGGATAGATGGGAACGGGGCCGAAACGGTCCACGATATAGCCCCAAACAAGAGCACCAAGGGCATAGGCAATGCCGAACATGGCCTCGGCATTGCCATAGGCTTGTTTGTTGAAATTCAAAGCCTTCATCAACTCGGGAGCCAACTGATTAAGCGTGAGTCTGTCGGCATAGTTAATGGTCGTGGCCAACAAAAGGAGGATACATACTACCAGGATGCGTGAACGGGGGGGAGAATCCGTGGTTGACATGGGATGCCAATTGCCATGAAAGTGGAAAGGGTTTGGGATACTTTAGCTGAAGGCAGGCCGGGGAAAACCACTTTTACCTTTGAAAAAGCAAACAAAAGCCAGGATGTCCCCCAATGGGGAATAGTAGGGCCCCTCTTTGGGAAGACAGTTTCGTCGGGAGCCCTTAAGTCAACACAATGAATAAACCGCTCAAATTCCAAAACATTTTTTCGCCAGGACCAAGGCTTGGGTTGGTCCGGAATGCCGTTGGACAGACATTTCAGGTACCCCCTGGTTGGGGCCTGCTTGAACCCGGTGATGCTACCTTAACCCGCCGGACCAAGGCATCTGGGGAGCATTGGGTGGTCCAGGAAACCAAAGGCCGGAGGACCTATTCCCAAGGGGTTTGGGCCCCAAAAACGGTGATTGCAAAGCTTCGGCAGGAACGAATTGCTGAGCAGTCCATCCCGGCTTATGCCAAGAAGAAGGTTGCTGCTTCTGGCCGACGGGACAAGGTCCAAAAAGTCTATGTGGAAAGTTTTTATGGGGCAGTCGTTGGTTTTTTGGCATTCCACCCCAATCACGAGCCGCTTGCAAGGCTTTTTGCCCAAGCGGTGACCAATCATGCTACCCCGGTAGGAAGCGGCACGGTTGCCCGGACCAAACGGATAAGCGTGGAAAAACGAGCAGAAGCGGCGGTCATCGCCTGGATGAGGCATCAAACCACGGGTTATGAATCCATGCACATACCACGAACCAAGGGGAACCGGAGGGAAATCCGCCGACTTTTGGCCCAAAAATCCAAAGAAATACTCGCCAAATATCGCCAGGGGCTTCTGTTGGCTGTGGAATGCCCGTTGTACCAGGCGGTTTGGAAATCCGCGACGACCGAACCAATTGGGGGAGTCCCATTGTGGCCAAGCGATTCCAAACCTCCTTTTCCAGTGGAAAACAACTCCCAATCAAGTAGGTAAGGTTTTTCCTTGACGAAATGACCTCGACAACCAAAGATATACCTATTGAGCCTGATTGAACAACAGGGATAATGGGGAGGTTGGTTTGGCGGTTGCAGACAAATCCTTTGGGGAGTCACCCACAAAAGGAAAAGGGAACATTCTCCCTACGGCACTGGAACGGGCCTGCATTGCGGCTCGGGTAGCGGATCAAAACAAGGCAAGGGATATTTTGGTGTTGGACATGCGTCCCATCACCACCATTTATGACTATTTTGTAATCTCCACCGGGACAAGTCGGCGCCAGCTTCATGCCATCTCCGAAGAAACCGATGCGGCTTTCACTCGGTTGGGGGATAAACGCTACTCCATCGAGGGCTACCAGGTCAGCAAGTGGATTCTCCAGGATTTCGGGGACATTATCGTTCATGTGTTCGACACCGACACCAGGCGCTATTACGAACTTGAGGAACTTTGGTCGAATGCTCCTCGGGTGGATTGGGCCAAGGTTGTCCTTTCCCCGAAAATCCTGGGAGCAATTTAAGCCGATTTGCCCTTGGAAACCCTTAGGGTCGGGAATGATCCAAGTGCCCCTTTTAGCGTTGGAAACCCGGCATGAATCTATTGGAACTGTTGCGGGGAAGATTTTTCAAGGCCCTTGAAGGGTGGGCTCCCGACCCTTTGACCGCATCGGCCCTGGTTAAACCTGCCACTGACGCCAAATTTGGTGACTACCAGGCCAACGCTGCTATGAGCCTTGGTAAAGCGATGGGCAAGCCCCCCCGCCAAGTCGCCGAGGAAATCCTGGCCAAACTCAAGTGGGACGATATCCTGGAAAAGCCCGAAATCGCCGGGCCTGGTTTTATCAACCTCAAATTTCGGAACGAATACCTGCAAGGCCAACTCACCGTGGCCGCCAATGACGATCGGATTGGCATCGCAGGGGTCAGCCGACCCGGACGGTTTGTCATCGATTTTTCCGGACCTAATGTCGCCAAACCAATGCATGTCGGACACTTACGAAGTACCATTCTGGGAGAATCCCTGGCCCGGTTGCACCGCTTCCTGGGGCACATGGTGATTACCGACAATCATTTGGGGGATTGGGGCACGCAGTTTGGGATTTTGCTTTATGGGTACCGCAATCAATTGGATGCCGAAAACCTGAAAAAGAACCCGGTTGCCGAACTGGCACGCCTTTATGTGGAGGTTCGCAAAGGGTTCAAATCCGGAACGGACGAGGAGGCCGAAGGAGACCCGGTTCAGGATGCCTGCCGATTGGAAACCGTGAAACTTCACCAGGGAGACAAAGAGAACCTTGCCCTCTGGAAACAGTTCATGCCCTTTTGCCTTGAGGAGATCGACGCCGTTTATCAAAGGCTTGATGTCCATTTCGACCACACCCTTGGGGAAAGCCACTATCAACCTATGCTTGCCAAGGTGGTTGCAGACCTTTTAGGTCAGGGAATTGCCCGGGAAAGCCAGGGTGCCATTGGTATATTCCTGACCGAAGAAGGCACTCCGGCCCTGATTCGAAAAAGGGATGGGGCCTATACCTACACCACGACAGACCTTGCCACAATTGATTACCGGATCAGGGAATTCAACCCAACCGACATCCTTTATGTGGTTGACAGCCGCCAACACCTTCATTTCCAGAATCTTTTTGAAACCGCCAGGCGTTGGGGACGAACTGGCCCCGAAAATGGTCCACGCCTTGTCCATGTTCCTTTTGGATCGGTTTTGGGGGCTGATCGCAAGCCAATAAAAACCCGTGATGGCAAGGCTGTAGCAAACCTTGACCAACTCCTGGACGAGGCTGTGCGGCTGGCGGGGGAAATATTCGACGCCAATCGTGCCGAGGACGCCGAGCCTGAAAATCGCGCGATGGTGGCCGAAACGGTCGGAATTGGTGCCGTGAAATACGCTGACCTTTGCCAAAATCGCACCACCGACTATGTCTTTTCATGGGAAAAAATGCTGGCAATGGATGGAAACACTGCAGCGTACATGCAATATGCCTATGCACGGTGTCAAAGTATCCTGCGCAAGGCCGGGGCCGGCCCCGACACCCTTGACACCAAAGCATCCATCCACCTGGCAACGGCCGAAGAGAGAAATCTGGCCATCCAGATTTTGCGAATGGAAGAAATCCTGGTTGCTTCCGCATCGGAGCTTCGCCCCAATATCCTGACCGGTTATCTTTGGGATTTGGCCAAATCCTATAGCAGCTTCTTCCAAAATTGCCCGGTAATCAAGGCTCCCCCAACACTATTACCCTCAAGGTTACTCCTATGCCATTTGGTGGCAAGGTGCCTTAAGCTTGGTCTTGAACTCCTTGGGATAAAAGTCATAGAGCGCATGTAAACGGATATTTTTTACCCGGATTGTATGGGAAAGGCAGGCGACTATCATGGAAACCACTCCTAAGAAATCTTTCATAAAGAAAAGACTCAATGGCTGGATGTTAAGACATCAGCTCGCCTTTAATTTCTGGATCCACATGCTTGGAATTCCATTGTCGGTGGTTAGTCTGGTCCTTTTCCTCGGGCGCCTCCTTGATACCAACCCTGTTCCCCTGGGTTGGTCGGCAGGTGGGTTTGTATTTGGGTATATACTCCAATGGATTGGCCACAAGGTTGAGGGAAACGATCTTGGGGAATGGGCGGCCATTAAAAAACTGCTGGGTCTCCCCTTCGTGGGAATTGCTCCCCGTTGGAACCATGACAATCCGGATCAACTGTAGGTTTCAAAGGCCCATTCTTCCCTTCCTATTCCCAGTGATCCTCCCTTGATTAGTATGAAATTGCTCGCATAATAACAAATCAGGAGAGGTGACAGAGTGGCCGATTGTGCCGGTCTCGAAAACCGGTGTGGGCGAGAGCCTACCGAGGGTTCAAATCCCTCCTTCTCCGCTTGTTTTTAGAAACCGCCCTTCGACGAGTACGTCGAAAGGCTTCCTCATTTCTGGGCAAAGGGTTACGCCGTCGAGACGGCAGTTCAAACACACGATTTCGAGCAAACGCCGCTTCGTGGCGTAATCGGCGGTAAGCCAAAGCTCCTTCAGGGTTTGCGAGAGTTCAAACACTTTAGCTGCCAGTTCCGCTGTTTCGTCGTGGGATCGGTCCAACACGTCCAGTTGCAGCTTGATCGCCGCCAGTCGGTCGCGTAACTCCGTGTGCTTCTTGGCAAAGGCTTCCTGATCGATGTCGTCGGCCAATCGCAGGTTGAGTAGCCGGTCCTGCTGCTGGATGAGTAGCGTCTCCTGCCGGGTCAGTTCGGTTCGCTGAGCGCGGCTGTCGGCCTGGGTGTCGCGGGTTTGCGAGGCTAGCACCATGCGGAACCATTCACGGATGCTTTCGTCTTCCACCTTCATCTTGTCGAAGATCGCCAGTACCTGGGCTTCGATGTCCGCTTCTTTTACCCGGATGCGGGGATGGTCGCCCTTTGCGTACCGGCCGCAGCGGTAGTAAACGTGTGTGTTGACGCCACCGTCCTCCCGCTTCTTCCGGACCAGTTCGCCGGTGACGGGATGGCCGCAGTGGCCGCAGGCCATGAACTGCCCCGCGTAGGTCAGCGTCGTGGCGTGGTGAACGTGGCCGCCGAGCAACGCCTGAACCCGGTTCCAGGTCGCCCGGTCAACGAGCGGGTCGTGCTTGCCGGGATACCACGCCCCCTTGTGCTGGATTTCGCCGATGTAGGCCCGGTCCTTCAGGATCGTGTGGATCGAGCTTCGCGGGAATTTCGGCTGCGACGGGCGGTATATCCGGGCCTCGACGTTGATCTTTGCCACCAGGCCATCGAGGGTCGTGTTCTCGTAGGCGTAGAGGTGGAAGATGCGTTTGACGTTCGCCGATTCCTGGGGATCGAGTTCGATGACGCCCCGGCCGTCCTTGCGGACGTTGCGGTAGCCGTAGGGAGCCGGACCGCAGAACCAGCCTTCCTTCACTCGGCGAGCGATCCCTTCGCGGACATCGACCGACATTTGTTCGGTGTAAAAGCTCGCCATGTTGGCGAGCGTCCGCCGCATCATGCGGCCGGCGGGCGTGTTCTCGGTCGGCTGCGAGATGGAGATGAACGGCAGGTTGTGCTCCGACTCCAGCCGTTCCAGTTCGACGTAATCGAACAGGTTCTGTAGTGGACCCCAAAAACTGGACAGACAGCTAAGCTTTTCTTTTCTAGTAAAAGGAGGGTTTTGTCATGGTCATCAGGAAGCGGCAATACGACGCATCGTTCAAGGCCAGGGTTGCCTTGGAGGTCATCCGTGAAAAG
>SXGS01073141.1_pt1 | contig 22497 bp, 25 predicted proteins | sample 3174681 | NCBI WGS metagenome assembly SXGS01 (sample SAMN11356861, study PRJNA531348) | freshwater metagenome | isolation source: freshwater sample F1-80 | place: China: Fuxian Lake, Yuxi | collected 2017-12-25
AAAAGAGCGATCTCTTTCAACTGGTAAGCCTAAACGGCCTCTTAAATTATTTATTTCTGGTAAATAAATATATCCAAGCTCCGGATATCCTAAGCCTAAATCACACAAGCCAAATGCTTTATTTTGATCTTCTGGATCTATTTCATTAATTAACCATGTGCAGTTTGCATCTGGTGTAAAAAGCTTCACAACCGGTTTATGATCATTATCTCTATTGATTCCATTAGCAATTAATTGTTTTATTTGTGCGTTAGTAAATAATTTTTGTTGTGTCATTTTAAAAACTCCTTTTGTTTTTGTTTTCTATAAATGTATTATATACCCAAGTTATACTTAAGTCAATAGCTGGTTATACTTTTTCTGTATTTTATTGCACTTTTTTTAATAATCTTGTAATTGAAAGGGTTTATGTGATATGATTTTAGGGTTGACCTAGAGATTTTATTATTGCAACCAAAAAAAAAGAGGCGAAAAAATGACAAGGGGCGGAGTTAGGCCGAATTCTGGACGTAAAAAGGGAATGGGAATATCCCAAGAAGTTTGCGATAAATACCAAGATTTGATTTTAGATAGTAAACCACTGGAATTTTTAATAAATGCTTTTAAAACTGGTGTTGTTGAAACTAAATTTCAAGGTTTACTAAAACATCAATATTTAACGTATAAAGACCGCTGCGACATTGCAGAAAAATTATTGCGTAAAGTTATACCAGATTTAAAAGCGATAGATCACAAGGTTGATAAAGATAGTAATGTTAATTACATTATTTCTGCAATCCCTCTTTCGGCTGCTGAATGGGCGAAAAAACATGATAAAACAGATGTAAATTAATGCATGGCTGATTTAGGCGATATTGAGCAAGAAGTTATATGGGCTCCGCAAGCTGGCAAGCAACACGCACTTGTTGAATGTCCAGTTTATGAGATTTTTTACGGAGGTGCGAGGGGTGGCGGTAAAACTGATGGTGTTATCGGAAAAATGGGACATTGTGCACAAACTTACGGCATGCATTTTAATTGTTTATTTTTTAGGAAAGAATTACACGGCTTAGATGATTCCATAGAAAGATCTAGACAGATTTATAGGCCTTTTGGGACTTATGCCGATTACAAAAAAACATGGACTTTTCACAGCGGTGGGCGTTTGCGCTTTAGGCCATTAGAAAGCGTGGCAGATGTTGAAAAATATCAAGGACAAAATATATCGCACATTGTTGTTGAAGAAATAGGAAACTATGCAGATCAATCGATAATCCAAAAATTACACGGTTTATTGCGTTCCGCTGCTGGTGTTAATACTCAGATCATTTTTACAGGTAACCCAGCAGGAGCAGGGCAAGCTTGGCTCAAAGAACGTTTTGTTGATCCTTATCCGCTTGGTATGAAAATACTACGACAAGAATTTGCAGACGGCGAATATAGAGAAAGAGTTTTTATTCCTGCAAAAGTTTGGGATAATCAAATATTATTACAAAATGACCCGAGATATATAACTAATCTCAAAATGGTAGGCTCTGAAGCTTTAGTTAAAGCTTGGCTGGAAGGCTCGTGGGATGCAGTTGAAGGGGCTTTCTTTGATAAATTTAGTATAGTTAAACATGTTTTAAAGCCTTTTACAATACCAAGTCACTGGTATAAGATTAGGGCTTTCGATTGGGGTTATGCTAAGCCGTTTTGCGTTTTATGGGGGGCTGTTTCAGACGGCAAGCCCTTTGTAAATCACTTGGGAGAAGAACAAATATTGCCAGTAAATTCTATTGTTATTTATAGAGAGTTTTACGGCTCTGTTTCGGCAGATGTAGGCGTTCGTATGGATAATTCGGAGATAGCTAAGCAAACTATAAAAATGGAAATCGCAGAAAGTATTGATGATATGGTTGCAGATCCAGCAATCTGGATTTCAAACGGAGGTATATCAATAGGCGAGGAGTTGCTAGCAAACGGTTGTTTTTATCGCAAGGCTGATAACAAGCGTCTTGCTGGTTGGCAGCAAATACGAGAGCGTTTAGGATCAGATGAGCCATTATTGTATATATTTAGCACATGCACTAATTTATTAAGAACTATTCCAATTATGCAACACGATCATAAGACACCCGAGGATTTAGATACAACTTCAGAAGATCATGCGGTTGATACTTTAAGATATTTATGTATGTCTAGGCCATTAACTAAAACACTTGCGCAAAATAAAGAACAGTGGGATATTAATATTTATTTAAAAGAACAAGCTGAAAAGCTGCAAAAGCACAACCCTAATAAAGGTGGCCGTTATGGTTTATAATGATAAAACTGATGAATTAGCAGAGAGCAAAAAACCACGGGATAAGTGGCTGTATTGGGATTATGAAATAGGCGTAGCAAAAACTTATCGTAAGGATTATGATCTTGAGGTTGAGAAATACCAGAATATTTATGAAAATTTAGCCGCTGCGAAACAGGACTTAATACCAGATCATAAATACCCTATTTTTTGGGCAAATATACAGACATTAAAACCTTTAGTATATTCTAACTTACCACTTGCAGACATCCGCAGACGTTACGCAAGTAAAGACGCTGTAGCAAGATTATCTTGCATATTACTTGAACGTAGTACTAACTTTTTTACGGAAACAGGAAAATTAAGCGATAAACTTTTAGGCGTTAGAGATAGCGGCCTTATTAGAGGCTTAGGCAATTTAAAAGTGCGATTAGTAACTGAGATTGTAGAGACTGAGAGTTTTGGGGAGCAAGAAGCGTCAAAAAGAATAGAATATGATTATGTAGATCATAACAGTTTCTTATGCAATCCTGCAACAACTGAGGACATGATTCGGTGGAAAGCTTACTTGCATCATATGGACAAGTACGAGATCAAAAGTAGATTTGGTAAAAAGATCGCAGAAAACATAAAATTTACAAAAAGTGTTACAAATTACGGGGCAACTACAACTAATTGCGATGATGCAGCGCACAAAAGGGCGGAGGTTTGGGAGATATGGCATAAAGATACTGGAAAAGTTATTTTCTGGTCTGACGGTTATACTGATGCGTTATTATCTGAAGAGGACGACACTTATAATTTAGAAGGATTTTTCCCCTCCCCTCCTAGTCTCAATTTTGGCAGGGTTACTACTTCTACTTTACCTATTCCGCCTTTTAGAATGTACAAAACACAAGCGCAAGAGCTTAACAATGTTTGCGCACGTATTCAAGATATTATCAATCAGATCAAGGCAGGCGGCTTATATAATGCTGTTATTGAGCAATCGAGCATTGAAAATCATTTAAATAATGATTCTGGAGAGTTTTCGCCTATAAAAATAGATCCTAGCGTAGACATAAACAAACTGATCTACAATAAAGATATACAATCTTTAGCGGCTGTTTTGCAAGTTTTGAGATCTGAGAAAGAAGAGATCATTAATGATATTCGTGATATTACTGGGATATCTGATATAGTTCGTGGTACTTCTATAGCGAGTGAAACAGCAACCGCCCAAAAGATCAAGGGTAATTTTGCCATATCTAGGATACAGCCCTATCAAGAAGAGATGAGCAGATTTATTAGGGATATAATCCGCATTACAGCAGAACTAGTTGCTGAAAATTATAGTGGTGAGGAATTGGCTCAAATATCTGGTATGAGGATACTTGAGCAAGCAGAGACTAACCGAAAAATCAATGAAATTATTGTTAGTAAAAATCTAAGTCCAGAAGAGGCAAAGCAAGTTAAGCAAGTTATGCTTGATGAGCAAGACAAGGTTATAAAATTAGAAATGGCTGTAACTGATGAGATGTTGGCGGCCGTTGATAAGATGCTTAAAGATGATAAATTGCGTGGATATGCAATAGATATAGAGTCTGAAACTACCGTACAAGTTGATTCTGATAAATTAAAACAGGAGCGCATAGAGTTTTTAAATGTTATGTCAGGATTTATACAGCAATATGCGCCACTTGTGCAGGGTGGACTTATTCCGAGGGAAGCATTTACTGCTATTTTAGGATTTGTTTCAAGGCCGTTCAAAGTTGGCAGGGAGTTAGAAGAGGCTTTTGAGATGATGGGCGAGCAGCCACAAGAGGAAGAGCAGCCACAAGCTCCGAGTGAGGCGGATATCAACGCACAACTTAAAAACCGTGATTTAGATATTAAGGAATTTAAAGTAAAAAGTGACGTAGTTTACAACCAAGAAAAAGTAAAGTTAGAGGCTTTAAAAATTGATGCTAGTCAATTCGATAAAGAGGCCGACAGAGAAGCTAATTTTCAAAATAACCGGTTTAAAAAGCTTGCTGAGGATGCAAAATTTTCTAAACAGGCACAGGAGCAAATACAATGATAAGATTACCGTTGGATGAAGAATATAACTTATTTTTAGCAAAATGCGCTAAAAAGAACATAATACCAACACCAGAGTTATTTAAGAACTTTCAAAAAATGGTAGAAAAAAGATTAGCTGTTATAACTTCTGAGGCTTATAAGGCATTTGAGAAGGAAAGGCTTAGAAGGCAACAACGAACTGTTGATCAAACTATTGCTGAGGATGGCGCAATTATTTCACCTGTAGACGATCTAGCATATACAACTAAAAGAGCATGGAATGATCATATAAAGGCAAATCAGTTGATAGAAAGAGGTAATGAGCTTACATCTATCAAGGACGAAAAAAAGGAAAAACAAGAAAAGTTTGCATTATATCAATAATTCTATTAAACTAGATTAATTAAGTCTCTTTATGAGCTTTTTAAAAAGGGAAAAATATGGAAAATACTCAAGTTGATAATGTTGTTGTGGATAGTCCAACAAGTAATTCATTATCTGATGCTATTCATAAACTTTATGAAGATTCTGCTAAACCAGAGCAAGTTTCAGAAGCACCAAAAACACCAGAAGCAGAAAATGCAACTGATGATGTAGCTAATGATGTGGCTGATGCTGAGGTAGTAGTTTCAGAAGAGTCAGAAGAGGATGCAGCGGAAGAAGAAGAGGTTTTACCAGATTTAGAAATACCTAAGAACATGCCTAAGGAGCTTCAAGAAGCCTTAGGAAAGCTTGAGGATTTAGAAGTTAAGCAAGCTACGGTTGATATTTTTAAAAAAATGCACAATAGTTTTGTTAAGAAAAACCAAGAGTTTTCAGAGCATAAAAAGCTTGCTGAGTCTATCAATGATTCTTTTAAGCAAGCAGGGTATGAAGGAGATAGCAAAGCTAAAACAGCTCTTGTTAAAAACTTTATATATTTTAACGAATTAATAAATACGCAGCCTCAAGAAGCTGTCAAAAAGTTGCTAGCTTTTACAAAAGTAAAAGCTGAAGATTTAGATATTACGAGTCCTACATATACAAGTAGTGACGAAGAAGAATATCTAACACAAACTGAGAAACAATTACGCAACGAGATTAAGAAATTAAACGAGCAAGTGCAATCGCTGTATAGACGTGATGAAGAAGCTGTTATCAATGAAAGTGCGAATAAGGTATTACAATTTATTAACGCAACTGATGATAAGGGGGAGTTATTACATCCCCATTTTGATGAAGTTAAGGAAGATATGAAGGCGTTAGCTGACATTAACCCTAAACTTACTATTGAGGAGCTGTATAAAAAAGCTGTTAGGGCTAACGATAGTCTTTTTGATAAAATCCTTCAAACTGAAAAAGAGAAGGCAATAACTGAAAGAGAGTCGTTACGCAAGCAGCAGATTGAAAAAGCTAAAAAACTTAATAAACAATCAAGAGGCGTTTCTTCTTTAAGCACAACTACTACAGATAAGCGTGCTATTATGTTAGAGTTAGCACGACAAGCAGGGTTTAATTAAAGCTTAATCTCATTTTTAAATATAATGAGGCAAAAAAATGGCTAATCCTAATATATCTCAATTATTGAGTACTACTTTACAAAACCAATCTGGTGAAGTTATTGATAATATAACTGACACAAACATTCTTTTTAATTACTTAAAAAGCAATAATCGTTTAATGATGCAAACTGGCGGTGCTTTTTTCCGTGAAACTTTAGCGTATGCAGATAATGCAACTGTTCAAGCGCAAGGAGCGTATGATACTCTTGATACTACTCCTCAAGATGTTATTACTTCTGCTGATTTTGATCAGAAATTAGTAACTGGTACAATTACTATGACTGAGGTCGAGTATAAACAAAACAAGGGGAGCGCAGAGCGTATAGTTGACTTGCTAAATGCTAAAATGCAAGTGTTAAACATATCTATATCTAATAAATTCGGTGATTATGTTTATGTTGACGGTACAGGTTCTAACGGTGATGAGCCTGGTGGATTACCTTTACTTGTTGCTGATGATCCTACTGTAGGTACTGTCGCAGGTATTAATCGTGCAAACTATTCATTCTGGCGCAACCAAGTATATGATTTTTCTGTTGAATCTGTTACTGCTAGTTCAACAACCATACAAACTGCAATGAATTTATTATACTTACGTTGCCGTGAGCAACAAAATGCAATGGTAGATTTGATTTTAGCTGGTAGTACTTATTATTTATATTATGAAAGCTCCTTGCAAGCTAATCAAAGATTTACAGACTCTAAAGCGGCTGCTGCTGGATTTGATACACTCGCCTATAAAAAAGCTGCTGTATATTATGATCCAAAATGTGATGACGCAAAAATGTATTTCTTAAATACTAAGTATTTAGGTTATAAGTATTTAGGCGAGAAAACAAATATGAAAGGCGAGAATGGAAAGGATTTATTTAATATATTTTCTGTTCTTGAGCCTATGCGTCCACATAACCAGCTTGTAACTACAACACCTATTATGGCTCTTGGTAACTTTGTAATGAACAATGCTAGAACTCAAGGCGTGATGATAGCTTAATAATTTTTAAATAAAGGAATTTAAAACATGTCAAATTTTAAAATAATTTCAAATCATGTAGTCCCACAGGCTATATCTGAAATATCAACTGAGCAACTTTTGCCTTTAGGTACTATAGTTTCTGCTGTTGATAGAGCCTCTACAAACTATGGTAGTGGTCAATTCATTTATGCGCAAGGAGTTGCTTCAACAGCTGAAGGCAGTTGGGTGACTATCAATGAAGACGATTGGACAACTGCATTGCTAGCTGCTAACGCAATTGGGCGTGTTGGTGTCGCTATGGCTGCAAATGTTGCTAGTAGCTACGGTTGGTATCAAATTGGCGGTAAAGCTATAGGTAAAGCTCTAACTGGTTATGTAGACAATGCTTTAGTTTATGCTACTGCTACAGCTGGATCTATTGATGATGCGGTTGTATCAGGAGATAGAGTAAAAAATGCTAAGGGAGCATCAGCAGTTGGAACGCCTTCCTCAGGTTTTGCTGAATTTGAAATCAACAATCCTTTTATGGATGACGGAAGCGCAGCTTAATACTATAATAGGGGGGAGGAGGTTATCCCTCCCCTTTTTTAAAATAAATAAGGAATATTAAAAATGAGTAAAAGCAAAAAAGAAGTACAAAATGAGTTTTATGTAGAGCATGTTCACAATAGCATGATTGCGAATTACGGGGCTTTAACAGTAGCTTTTTTTGATCACCCAAAATTATTTAATGACGGTGTAAAAGAGTATAGGACTTATATTAGCGTAGATATGGCCAAGAAAAAAGATAAGGTTATAAGGCTAGCAAAAGAGCAAGAAAAGCTTAAATACGCTACAGCATATGACTTGTATTTAAAGGCAAAGAAAGAAGGTGCTTCTAATGTAGCTAATGCGGATGCACAAGCGTTAGAAATAGAGGCTTTAAAGAAACAGCTAGCTGAACAACAAAAACTTGTGAAAGCTTCAATGTCTGAAAAAGAACAAGTCAAAGAGGCTAGTTAATGACAATTAACCTACTAGAAATATGCTCTAGGGTAGCAAATGACACAAAACTAGAAGCCCCAACAAGCATTATTGATAATACTGACTTATTGGCTAAGCAACTTTTGCAGTGCATAAAATCTTCAATGAGTGATTTACTTATTGAGGTTGATTGGGAGGTACTAGAGGGGGAAGCTACTATAAATACCGCTAGTGGTACTAGTTCTTATGCTTTACCTTCTGATTTTGATAGAATTGATAGCGATACAGCTTGGAATGCTACAAGAAAGCAACCTATGATAGGGGTTATATCAAAAATAGAATGGCAGAACTTATTATATAATTCTGCAACCGTGGGGGCTGTCAATGATTATTATCGCATAAAAGGCGGTAGATTTCATATATACCCTACCCCAACAAGTGTAGAAGTATTAAAATACACTTATATTCAAAACACCCCTGTAGCTTCCGTTTCTGGCACAGCTCAGGAAGATTGGCTTGCTGATACTGATGTGCCAAGATTAAATGCTTATCTTGTGGAGCTTGCCACAAGATGGCGTTTTAGGAAAATGAACGGTAAGCCATATGCGGAAGATTTAAAAGAATACAACGAAAAATTGTTGCAGCGCACAATGGTAAATGGCGGTAGAAAAAAAGTATATTCTGGAACAGGATTTTTAAGAGGGGTTAAGGTTGGCTATCCTGAAACAATAGTAGCACCTTAATTTTGGTTTAACATGAGAAGAAGCTTCAGCATTGAATCACAAAGAAATGGTATTAATACACCTTATGTTATCCCTGCTCCTGTAGGCGGTTGGAACACTAGAGATGCTGAAAGTGTTATGGATGAGGCCGATGCAGTTATTATGGACAACGCTATACCTAACGTAGGTAGCGTAGAAGCAAGAAAGGGATATGTTGAAGTTGCAACTGGTGCTTCAAATAATGTGGAATCTTTATTCTCATATGCCGCAGGAAGTACAGAAGAATTAATAAGCGCGTCTTCCTCTTGTGTGTATAAAGGCGTAAGTGGCACATTAACAGAAATAGGTTCGGGTTTTGGTAGTGCTAGATGGGATGCTGTTAATTTTAATGGGCGTTTAATAATGGTTAATGGTGTTGATACACCACAAAGTTATGACGGTACAACGCTAACGGCTTCCACTATTACAGGTAGTGGATTAAGTCCTTCAACTTTTGATGGCGTGGCTATTTTTAAAAGTTTTGTTTTTTATTATAGTTCATCTTCACAAGATTTTTGGTATGGTAGCATATTGGGTTATCAAGGTGCTTTTACAAAGTTTCCTTTATCAAGGGTTGGTCAATTTGGCGGTAATCTTATAAAAATTGAAACGTGGAATCTTGACGGTGGTGATGGTGCGGACGATATGGCGGTATTCTTTATGTCTTCTGGTGACGTCATTTTATATAAAGGTACTGATCCTGCGGATGCTGACAACTGGAATTTAGTAGGCGTTTTCAGAATGTCTGCACCGCTGCAAAAAAGAGCTATTACAAAAGTGGGTAGTGATATACTTATAGTTACTCGTGGCGATTTTGTGTTATTTAGTGATGTTTTTGGCAAGGCGAAAGTTGCTAGTACTAGAACAAAATTATCAGGTGCAATACAATCTGCTGTTGCTTCTTATGGTAGTGTATTTGGTTGGCAGGTTTTGCACTATCCAGCAGCAAATTTAATCATAATTAACGTTCCTATTACAGCTAATTCTAAGTATCATCAATATTGCATTAATACTCTTACTAATGCCGCTTGTAGATTTACTGGTATAAATGCAAGATGTTTTGCTGTACATAATGATAGACTTTATTTTGGTGGCAATACTAAGATATATCAAGCGGATAGGGGTTATGATGATGATGGGGCGTATATAAAGGTTGATGTTCAGCAAGCATACTCTAGATTAGGTGTTGACTCTGAAAAGACTATGAATACAATTAATCCAGTCCATAAGGCAGATGCGAACGTTAATTTAAATATTGAAATTGGTTATGATTTTGGAAGATCTACTTTAAACCAAGCAATATCTTCTGAAAGCGTAGGTACGCCTTGGGGGGCGCCTTGGGAATCGGCTTGGAGTCCTGTTGCTAAAACAAGGACAAGGCAATATATGACGCAAGGGCAAGGTACATATGTAAGTACAAGATTGAAAACTTCCTTAAAAGGCCAGAGCTTTCAATGGTTTAGTACATATTATAATTACAGTTCTAACGCTATTTTATAGGGGGTTTTATGGGGGTTTTTGATTTTTTTACAGGTGGAGATAAACCAGCACCACTTACTGATCCTGCTGCACTGGTAAAGATGCAAGATAATTATTCACGTTATAATATATCTTCGCCTTATGGTAGTAGTTTTTACAGCACTGATCGTGATGGCCGCAAAAGGTTAAACATTCAAGAAACAGATTATCAAAAGCAAATGCGGGCAAAGCGAGAGGAGGGAGCCGCTACCTTCTTTGAATCTCTTGCTGGTGGTGATGATAGATTTGCTGCTGATGCTGAAAGAATAGGCGATTTAACCTTTGAAAGAGGTTTAAAGAGGTTACAGCCTGTACTGGATAAGGCAAGAAGGAGAACAGAAGTAGATTTATTTAATTCTGGCAACCCTATGGGAAGCGAGGGAAGAGCATTAACTATGAATGAGTTACAGGCTAATGAATCGGATTTATACACTAATTTAGCAGGACAATCAGAGCTAGCCGCAAGGGACGAGCAAGAAAGGCTAAGAAGGTTAAGTAATGATGAAGCGTTGTCTTTTTATGGTAATGAAGTATCTGGTATTGATCCTTCTTTCTTTAATAACGTCCAAGATATAGATGCTGCTGGTATATTTAGTGGTCAAGAGCAAGCGCAGCAAAGTAGAAGAAAATATTTAACGCAAAAGAATATTAATACTGGCAATAAGTTTGCAGGCTTGGCTTCTTCTGTATTTGGAGCTTTTTAATCATGAGAGAAGCAATAGAAAGAGCGACACAAAATTACAATAGAAGAAACCAGCAGATGCCTAATCAAAGGGCTGCTATAGAGGCTTACATGGCACTATTACAGGAGCAAGAGCAGGAGCAAGATCCGTGGGCTGATGCTTTGGGTGGTGCTATAGGATTATACAAGAAAAAAAAGAAGTCAATCCTTGATGCAGAAAATCCGACTAAATACGATATTAACGGCACTGCTTATCAAATGGGCGATGGTGGCGGTGGTAGCGGTTTTGGTGGGCTGGGTAATGGGTTTAGTTCAATATTAAGCATGTTTAAAGGCGGTGGTATATGAAAGAAGCAATAGAGAGAGCTACGCAAAACTCAAGAAAAAGAGACGGTATTATTAACGCTGATCAAGAGGCCTTGCAGGCTTATAGAGATTTGCAAAAGCAAAAAACAAAGGCAGCAAATTATCAGGAATACGTTGATAATGAATCTGACCCATGGGCTAGAGCTTTAGGTAATGTTATATCTGGATTTAAAAATAGAGGTGTAAAAAAGAAAGAGGCTGAACTAGAGCCGCAAATCATGCAATACAAATCAAATCTTGCAAGGGCAATAGAGGCAACAAGCGGTGGGAACGTGCAGATTGATGAGAATAATTTTTATCCTGAAACATTAGAGGCTTTATATCAAAAACAAGTTGAAGAAAATATAGCGCCAAGCTCTTTAAATAAAACTCCTAGTGCTTTCCGTGAATGGGAGCTTTACAACCAACTACCAGAAGATCAACAAGCTAACTACATGAATTTAAAAAGAGCTGATCCCTTTGCTAAACAAGGTTTACAAAAAACTGATGAGGGCGCATTAAAGCCTATTGCAGGATATCAAGAATCAGTTGGGCAGATTGAGGGGGAGAAGGCAAGAAGTAAAGAAGAAGGAAAGATTGCTGCAAAAAAAACAGCTACCTTCCCTAAGGCAAGAAGTGCATTAATTAATTTCAATCGCAAATCTGGTTTTGTTATGGATGCGATAGAGCGTGCTATGCCACTTATAAATAATTTAACGGCAGGTTATGGAGGAAAGCCGCTTTCTGCAATACCGGGCTTAGAAGGGCAAAATGTAAGATCGCTTGTATTAGAAATTAAAAGTAATTTGGGTTTTAACGAATTACAGAAAATTTCAGAAACTGGAGGAACATTAGGCCAAGTAACTGAAAAAGAGCTTGAGTTTTTGCAGTCTACTAATGGTAATTTAAACATTGAACAAACACCAGAATTTATATTAGAAACGCTTACGCAATTACAAGAAAGGATGCCTTTATTTGCTGTTGATATGGAAGATGCTTTCCGTTATGAGTATGCTGATATTTTAGGAATAGAACGACCAGAGCCGATGCCTGATATAGAAGATTTAGGCGAAAGGCTTACTCCTCCGCAAGCAGCACCTCAATCTAGTTCTACGCCTGCTTTAGTGTACGATGCTGCTACAGGAAAATTAGTTCCACAAGGAGGTGCGGAAAAAACAGCACCGCAACCTACGCCAGTATTAATTTATGATGCTGCTACAGGAAAATTAGTTCCACAAGGAGGGCAGTAGATAATGCCAGAAGTAAACGTAAACGGCCAGATTATACGCTTTCCTGATGACATGCAACAAGAGCAGATAGAAAACGTATTACGCCAGCAGTTTTCTTCACAAAACGCAGCACAACCAGCAGCGCAAGCAGAAGCACCAGCAACGCAGGATATAAGTGTAAACGGCCAGATTATGCGCTTTCCTGCTAATATGCCTCAAGAGCAAATAGAAAGAGTATTGCAGCAACAATTCCCTTCTGAACAGGCTGGTGCGCAAAGTGGCGGATCTATGGGGATTTTTAATAGGCCGTCAAATCAAGAGGAGGCTTTAAGATCAAGAGAAAATTTCACAAATATAAAAGACACTTTTATAAAAAATATGGCTGAAAGAGGCGCAAAAGCGAAAGAAGCCTTGGCATTAGGTGCTTCTGGACAGCAGAGCGCAGGAGAGGCAGTAGGGCAGGCCTTTGCACAGGGGGTTATTGCTCCTGCTATTGACATAGTAGGACAGGCAGCAGGAGAGGTTGGAGAAGGTGCATATAGATTACTGCCGCAAGGAGCGCAGCAAGCATTGGGAGCAGCAGGAAAGCAATTTATTAACTCGCCAGTTGGCAAGGCTGGAATGCAAGCTTTAAATGCTGGTGCAGAAGCTTATAATCAATTTAAGGCTAATTATCCTAGAGCAGCACGAAACTTAGAGGCGTTAGGCTTGGGGGTTGCTGGAGCAACTCCTATAAAAGGCAAAAGCATTTTAGGGGTAGAGAAAGATTTAGTTAAGGGGGTTGGTAAGAGTGGCGCAAAAGCATTTAGAGCAATTGTGCCTAGTAAAGTAGATATAGATGAGGATATATCTACTGCGCTTGCGAATTTTGATGAAAAAGCAAATAAAGTTTATACGGAGGCTGAACAATCAGGGGAATATTTTAGTAAAGATATTCAGATACGCCTATTGCATGAATTAGACAGAAGAAAAAGAGGTAAATTCAGCATAACAAAAGATAAAGACCCATTAAAGGAAGCCGCAGAACTTACAGCAAATCTTTTAGATCAGCCACTCTCTATACAGGGGGCGCAGCAAATAGATGAGGAATTATCGCACTTAATCCAAAAAAGCTATAATTATGAAAAGAACGAGGCTCAGGCTTTAAAATTAATGCAGGTGCAGGATTTATTCAGAGAAGATATAGAAAAGGCGAAAGGCGGCAAGCTCCTAAAAAAAGGCCGTGATCTTTGGGTGGCAAAGAAACAACTTGAAGACCTAGATAGGATTTTTACAACAAGTAAGAAAACTGATAATCCTGCAACGTCTTTAAAGGCTGGTTTAAGAGTTTTAAGTAAAAGCAAAGCTAGAATGGCTAAATATTCTGAAGAAACACAAAAGTTAATTGAAAAAGGGGCAGAATCTACAAAGGCGGCCAATGCTTTAAGAACTGCTGTTGGCAGTAGGCTATTAGCTTTTGGTGGCGGTGCAATGCTTGGTGGCTCTGTAGGTGCTACTTTAGGCTTGGCCGCTTCATCTTTAGCAAGGGATGTTGCTTATAATATGGGCAAAAAAAATGTTAAGAAAATGCTAGATCAAATACAGACAGAGGCAGAAACAGGCACAGGAAGGCGCAAGAGACAAACAAAAGCAAGTCCTATGGCGCAGGCTATACAAACCGCAGAGAGTTACAGAAGAAAAACAAAAGCGAAAGAAGAAACAAAAGCTAAAGAGCAAAATACAGAAGCAGAAGAAAAAGAAGATATAGTTTATTTGGGTGGGCAAACTGTTAAAGTAAAAAAGGATACCGCTCTTGCAAAAGCAATTGAAGCAGCGGACAAAAAAAGAAAGGAGTCTAAATAATGCCTAGAGATGGATCGGGAAATTTTGATAGGGAATATAATTGGGTGGAAGATAGCGAACAAGACCCACCTATAAATATATTGCCTGATAGGATGGATGAAGAATTTGACGGTATAGCAACTGAAATATCTAACTCAGTTGCAGCAGATGGACAAACTACCATGACTGGTAATTTAAAAATGGGCGGTAATAAGATAGTAAATTTAGCGGCCGCCACTCTTAATACCGATGCGCCTAGAGCAAAGCAAATTCAGGATAATAATTTTTGTTATTTAGGCACTACAGGAGGCACTTCCTCAGCCTACACCCTTACACCAGCACCAGCCATTGATGCTCTTGTAACAGGGCAGCAATTTTCATTTAAGGCAGGATTAGAAAATACTCTTGCTTCTGGTAATACAACTCTTGCTATATCTGGGCTTACCGCAACCAATCTAAAGAAAATAGATACAGCAGGAGCAAAGCAATCTTTAGTAGCTGGTGATGTTAAGGCCAATATAACTTATGGTTTTAGGTATGACGGCACTGATTTTATGCTTACAGATCATGCGCCTATTGCTGTACCAGTAGCAAGTACGACAACTTCTGGTATTGTGGAGCTTGCCACAGATGCGGAGGCGCAAGCAGGTACTGACACGGCAAGGGCTGTTACACCTGATAACTTAGGCGCAACCGTTATAGGTATAGGGCAAACATGGACAAATTACACAGGTACTAGACTTGGTAATACTGTTTACCAGAACACTACAGGCAGACCGATACAGGTAAATGTAGCATTCACAGGCTCTGGAAAAGTATTTGAAGTCTCTTCAGATAATTCAACATGGATTACAATAATGGGGGGATCATCAGATAGAAATATTGGTGTATCAGCCGTTATTCCTAATAACTGGTATTATAGATGCACGGATGCAAGCCCTCAAGTGTGGGCGGAATTAAGATGATTTTTGTAGGGAACTGGAGTATATTGTAAATAGAGGTATTTATGACAAATCAAGGACAATTACAGCAAAGTATAAGAGATGCTACAGGCACGGAGCTAACTTATAATGGTGATTGGCATGCTTTGTTTGACTTGCATAACATAGCGGAAGGCACATTTAACGGTAGAATGATTGCTTGGTTGCAAGACATGCTTTCATCTTCATCTACCGATATTAACCAATTGCAACAAGAGTATGCAGAGCATTTAGGCTTTGATAATTGGAGTTCAATTAATGATCTTCTGTCTACCGCTCTCTCTTCTGCTGTTTTTTATGATTTTTCAGATAGGGATTATATAGACTTGGGTACAGGTGTTGCGATTGAGGCAGTACTTGACAAAACGGCAAATAATAATGATACGGCCGTGCAAGCGACCACATCATTACAACCTCAAATTGTTGAAATAGACGGTGAAGACTACGCACATTTTGATATAGACGAGTTGGCATTACCAAGTGCTTTGTATGATGTAGCTACTGGTGATGTTACGGCCATGTTTGTAGCTGCAAAAGAAACTTATTCTACGGGCGTGCCAGAAATGGTTTTTTGTTTCGGAAAATCCGGCGACAACATGTTTTATGTAGAATATGGCTCTACAGCAGGATCTATAACTTTCAAAAAAAATGATACACCTTTTGCTTTATCGATGACAGGGTTAGACACTACTAAACGCAACTTAATTACTTGCTGGAGCGATAGTACCAACATGTATATGCGTGTCAATGGTGGGGATGCGGTTACGGCGGCACATGGAGCTTCTGTAACAGGTGTTACGGCCGCTTATCTAGGTAGAGCTGCTGATAGTTCATCATATCAATTTATAGGCGACTTAGGGGCTTTTATATTAAGGCGAGATTTTTTAAGCGATACGCAACTAACCAACTTAGAATTGCAACTTGTAAGCACTTTTAAAACCTATTACCCTAATGCGCCTTGGATCTCAGAATATACAGATTTTGAACAATTTTTGATCAATCAAGAAGAATATAACAATGAAGATAGTTTTAAGGATACCACACGGAACAAAATTACTTTTTTAGTAGAGCCTGATATATCTGATAAAATAACTTTGCATAGTACGGATAGTGCTATAAAAACTCTAAGCGCAAGCCGTGACGGGGCTGGTTATGATTTTGGGCAAACTACATCAACTCGTAGACCTACTTTAGATGCAAGCATTAACGGTTTAGCTGTTATGCAATTTGATAATGAATTAGTATCTAGCAACTCTACAGGCCTTGGCGACCTATCGCAAGGTGATTTTACTATCTTTTTTGTATGCAGGAATGACGCTACTACAACTGGTGATACATGTGTTTTTTCTATAGGCACCAATGAATCAGGCGGCAATTATATGTTTATTGGACATTCTGGAGCTAACCAAATCCGTAGCCGTTGCGTTGGTTACTTAAATGTAGATAGTGTTGATTGTTCGATTCCCCATGTTATAACAATGCGGAGAACTGGAAATACAGGTTATATACGCTATAATAAAAACACGGCAGTGACGTCCGCAGATATTTATACAAGCCCAGCCGCGTATGATCGATGTACAATAGGTGCATCTATAAGAATTTCTTCTTTTCATGACGGGCTTATAGGCAAGGGGCTTGGTTATTCAGAATCTTTAAGCGATACAAAAGTAGATGATATTATTGATGAGTTAATGCTATTATATGGTATATCATGACAAAAAAAATATTAAAAATACCTGCTTCAGAATCAGCCGCATGGTTAGCACAAAGGTTAATTGATTATCAAACGATTGCCCCGACTGACACCGAAGTTACAGCATATACAGATGTACAATACAATAGGCATGACGATAGTGTTGTATATCATGCTTATGATGATAGTCACCCCGATTTTAACACTAGGCTTGGCGAACCGTACGACCCAGCTATTGATTTTACACAATCAGGGGCTTTGTCTGACAACATGTATTTTAATGAAGATAAAAACGGAATTTCTCAATATTCTGTTTTACCTATTGGCGGTGTTTTTTCGCAAGTACTGGACGTGGAAGTAACTAATACGAAGTTTACAGGATTACCGCAGGATAGTATATATGGTTATAACATTGATAATATTTATGGAGATTACGCATAATGGCAACTTTATATTACGACTCCGACTCTGGTAATAATGCTAATGCTGGTACAGTAGGCTCACCAAGAGCAACCATTGAAAATTTTACTACTGTTACTGCAAGAACAGCTGGCGACATAGCCGTTTTACGAGGCGGCAGAACTAATTTATATTCTGGAGCATCAGACGTAGCGTTAGCGCATGATGAATCAGGGACAGCTATTGCGCCAATTATAGTACAAGCGGACTATGACAACGACTTTGGCGACCATGTTAATATAAGTTCAACCGCTACAGCAACTTTAACTTTCGGCAGTCCAACTATTACTTTTACCGCTGATGTGTCTGGTGTTATATCTGCTGGACAAATGATATATCAAGGGGATGATGACCCATACCAGCACGCTTATGAGGTATTATCAGTATCAACAACCACAGTAACTTTAAAGCTACCTTATTTAGGCGATAATGCTGGTAGCGGCAAAACAATGTGGAACATGCTAGCAATGCCTATTTTTGGCACAACAGCGTCTGTTTCAAGATCAATTGCTATAGCCACTAGGAATTTTTGGCAATATCAAGGTTTAAGGATAAGGACTAATGCGGCTCAATGTTTTTCTGGCACTGGCTCAGGTACTGTCATAAAAGATTGTAGTTTAGAAGGTGGTGCGGGTACTGTAAAAGGTATAGTAAATACTAGCGTAACAGCACATAAGATCAGCACTAATACAGCAATATCTGAAGGTGTTGCAAGCCCTGGTATTGTAAAAGTATCGCATTCATTACTTAATTCCGCAGCTACAACAGGTAAAGGGATTAACCAACAAGCAAATAGCTTAGTATATGCGGATAATTGTTTAACTACGTCAGGTGGTATAGGTTTAGCGACTAATGTTGACGGTAATGTGTATATTAATAATTGCGATTTTTCAGACGCCACAATTGATATACAACATACAGCAGGGACTACAGGCGGTATATATGTAACTGACTATAACCACGTAAGAGGCGACTCCAGATACCTTAATAAATTAAGTTCAGACTCCGTAAATCCTATAGTTTTTCATAGTATTAGTTTAGCCAGCCCTATACGAACTGGTGGTGGGGCGGTTGTAGCTAAAATATTACCTAGTGCTAATGTTAGCACCAATGAGGCTATGAGGATAATACCTATTAAAATAAATCTACACAAATCGACTGTCAAAAAAACTTATAAAGTGTTTTTTAAAAGCGATGCAACAACGAACTGGACAGCAAACCCGACCGCCTCAGAATTATTTTTAGAACTAGAATTTTATGATACATCATCACATACATACAAGCGGACAGATGTATCAACTGGTACTTTAAATTTTACAGGCTCTACAGATGTACAATATTTAACTATATCAGCAACCCCGACAGTATCGGGTATAGGTATATTGAGGGTGGTTTACGGTAAGCCTAAAGAATCGGGTAAAAGTAACGAGTTTAAAATAGACCCAGTTGTAGATATCAAATGAAGAAAACAGTAGAAAACATTGATAATTTTGGGGCGTTGGTTAATGAGGTGAGTCACTTACGTGAGGACGTAGACACACACCAGACTTTAATTGACGACTTAAAAAAAGCAAAACACGCACAAAATAATCAGCTTCATGGTTTGCAAAATATGTTTGCAATTTTACAAGACTCGGTACAATGTTTATCGACTGACACCAAAAAACTATCGTTAGATACGCAAGATCTTAAAAACACTTTCGAGATCGGTACAACATATTTAAAAGTGTTGGTTAAACTAGCAAAAGTTTTGTCTTGGATAAGTGGCACAGGGTTAGTTATTTTATCAATTTTACAAATATTAGGTATGTTATGACTTTACCAAAATTAACTTTAACTAGGGTTTTTAAAAATACCGTTTGTACACTTGGTTATTTAGCCAAGCTTAACAGCTTCATATCATTTACGTTAGAGCCGGCTTGGAAGAATAATAAACAAGCGATATCTTCAATACCAGCTGGAACCTATTTATGCACACTTCATAACGGGACTAAGTATAAAAATACTTGGGTTGTAAAAGGTGTAGAAAATAGATCTGGTATAGTGTTTCATGTCGGCAATAGGTATACAAACACCAAAGGTTGTATACTCCTTGGAAGAAATTTTAAAAAAGATAATAACGAGTATGTTTTATTAGATTCTGAATTGGCAATGGGTGATATGAGAGAAATTTTAAAAGGTTGTGAGAAATTTTATCTTGAGGTAAAAGATGTATGAATTAAATAGATTAGCTATGCGTACTGGTGACGTTATAGCCTTTTCTGGTAAAGGGCGTGTTTCAGAAGTTATAAAAACATATACTAGATCGGACATAAGTCATGTCGGGATTGTTTTTAAAAATGAAAACGGACGTGTCATAATAATGGAATCTACAACCTTATTAGACAAACCCGATCTAGTTACAGGCGAGTTTATAAAAGGTGTTCAACAACAATATTTATCCGATAGAATTAAGGCATATGACGGCTCAGTTTACTGGTGTGGACTTACTGAAAATATCAAAATCCAAAAGCAAGCCGACATGATAAAATGGTTATCGGATATACACGGTAAGCGTACATCATATGACGCTCTAGGAGCTGTTTTAGCAGGTAGTTACGCATTAAATACCTTTGACTTTGCGAGAGATGAAGACTTTAGTAGCTTGTTTTGTTCAGAGCTTGTTACCAAAGCTTTACAAATTGCTGGTGTTGTATCAGATAAAATATTAGCAGCAAGTCAAACACCGCAAGATGTTTTAAACTTTAAGTGTATAGCTCCTAAAGTTTTATTGACTATTTAACATCGGTGGCTACGCAATCAGCCCGACTCCTATTGTCGGGGGAGGCAACAACCACCGATCTTTTAGTCAAAATAACAATTAACCTATAAAAAGTCAAATATATAAACACCTACTTAATACAAGTATACTTTAACTAAATAAGTACTGTAGTGTCGTTACTCGCAATCATGTCTATCATACAATACAAACGCCTTTGCTTGCTCCAAAGTCCTTATAGCATGTGGATAAGATTTGTATTTACCATAATGCCTTTCTGTTTTTATTATTGATTTATAAGGTATAGCCGAATACCCTAGACCTTCTAAGTATTCTATAATTTTTTCTTGTTCTTCATTTATTAAGTGTAACATTATTTTATCTCCTATTGTTTAAGATTAGGGCAAGATATGGCTTTAAAGCCTTTTTTAAAGGTAGCACCAGAAACAGAGGCTAAAGAATCGCACCACGAAAACTCAACATTACCGTTAAAAGTAGCACCAGAAACTGAGACTAAAGAATCGCACTCAACAAACTCGACATTACCATTAAAAGCAGCATCCTCAAACGAAACTAAAGAATCGCAATACGAAAACTCAACTTTACCGTTAAAAGTAGCACCATCAACAGAGGTTAAAGAATTGCAACAGTCAAACTCAACATTACCGTTAAAAGTAGCACCAGAAACTGAGACTAAAGAATCGCACTCAACAAACTCGACATTACCATTAAAAGCAGTACCTTCAATCGAGGTTAAAGAGTTGCACCCCGAAAACTCAACATAAGTTTTAAAAGTTATATTATCGCCTTGAATTTCGACAACATCAGCCCCTAGCTTTACCAAAGCTTCTTTATCTAATTGACCTTCTTTTATGTATTCGTTTGTTATTATAATCATTATTCTAACTCCTATTTTTTTAGATTAGGGCAATAGTAGGCTTCAAAGCCTTTTTTAAAAGTAGCACCAGAAACAGATGCTAAAGAATTGCAAGACACAAACTCAACATCATTGTTAAAAACAACACCAGCAACTGAGTTTAAAGAATTGCAATCTCGAAACAAAACCCTATTGTTAAAAGTAGAGCTAGCAACCGACACTAAAGAATCGCATTCATAAAAATCAACATCATCATTAAAAGTAACGCCATCAAGCGAGGCTAATGAATCGCACCAAAAAAAGTGAACATAACCGTTAAAAGTGACACCTTCAAGCGAAGTCAAAGAATCGCACCGATAAAACTCAACATCTTTTTTAAAAATTATCTTATCCCCTTCAACTTCTACCACATCAGCCCCAAAACCTGCCAAGGCTTCTTTGTCTAGTTGGCCGCCTTTTATATCTTCATTTGTTATTTTTATAATCATTATTTTAACTCCTGTTTGTAACTCGAACATTCCCTTTAAATAATCCAAGATCGAGCGAGGCTAAAGACTTACATTTATAAAACTCAACATCACCGTTAAACGCAGCTTCATTTACCGAGCTTAAGGAATCGCATCCGTTAAAATTAACCTTACCTTTAAAAACAGCACCAGAAACAGAAATTAAAGATCTACACCAATTAAACTCAACATAACCGTTAAAAGTAGCTCCAGTAACCGTTTTTAAAGAGGGGCAATGAGAAAAATAAACACCACCGTTAAAAGTAGCACCAGCAAGCGAGGTTAAAGACTCGCATTCATAAAAATAAACGTCACCATTAAAAGTAGCTCCAGAAACCGAGGTTAAAGAATTGCACCGAAAAAACTCAACCTTACCGTTAAAAGTAGTTCCATCAGCTGAGACTAAAGAATCGCAATCTCTAAACTTAACATAATCGTTAAAAGTAGCACCTTCAAGCGAGGTTAAAGACTCGCAATACGAAAACCCAACAACACCCTTAAAAGTAGCACCAGCAAGCGAGGTTAAAGAATAGCACCACGAAAACTCAACATAATCATTAAACTTAGCACCAGCAAGCGAGGCTAAAGCATTGCATTTATAAAACGCAACAACACCCTTAAAAGTTATCTTATCATCTTCAATTTCTACAACATCAGCCCCTAGCCTTGCTAGGGCTTCTTTGTCCAGTTGACCGTTTTTTATGTATTTATCTGTTATTTGTATCATTATTTCCCCTACTCACTTACAATTCGAACATTTCTTTTAAAGACTCTAAGATGAAGCGAGGCTAAAGACTTACACTTAACAAAACTAACATCACCGTTAAAAGTAGCTCCAGAAACTGAGATTAATGAATCGCATCCATTAAAATTAACCTTACCTTTAAAAACAGCACCAGAAACAGAAATTAAAGATCTACACCAATTAACATCAACGCCACCGTTAAAAGTAGCACCAGCAACCGAGGCTAAAGACTCGCAATGCGAAAACTCAGTCAAACCATCAAAAACGATGCCAGCAACCGAGGCTAAAGACTTGCAATAAAGAAACCTAACATTACTGTTAAACGTAGCACCAGCAACAG
>SXGS01375643.1_pt1 | contig 22492 bp, 19 predicted proteins | sample 3174681 | NCBI WGS metagenome assembly SXGS01 (sample SAMN11356861, study PRJNA531348) | freshwater metagenome | isolation source: freshwater sample F1-80 | place: China: Fuxian Lake, Yuxi | collected 2017-12-25
CCGCGTCATAGGATATCGAGGCAAGAGTCGTGGACTCCACGCTGACACGAAACATGCGCACACCTCCTTTACGGAGGCTTCATGCGCCCCAAAACAGAATACCACGGAAATGTTCTTAAGTGAAGAGTATTGAGGCTAGCGCCCAACGCCCGTTTCGGAGGAGCCTTCCGTCCGGCCCGCCGGATTCGCCCCGGGATAGCGCTCGCAAGCAACACCGATAGCTCACTGCCCCGGTGACGAAATCTCGGCGTTCCGGTTTTAATCGAAACTTAATACAACTGGATGTGACGCCGTTTCAGACCCTTGCAGTGATGCCCGCTCCCGCACCGCGGTTGTTTTCAGAAACGCCCGATGGCGCCGTGCCAGGATCAAGGCGCTGGGCGGCTCATGCCCGGCACGTTCTTTGACAATTGAATATATCCACCGGGGGTGGGGGAAGTGCGTCCCGAGGCTACCAGGCCCATGGGCGCGGGTGGCCCTCTTTGTCCGGGTTGTCCGGGTTGCCAGGCAGAGCCGCTCCGCGCGGAACTCATTCAACAGCAACGAGATAGCCAGATTCAACCCAAGCCACGAACCCGGACAAGGAAAATCGTCCGGGTTTGTCCGGGTTCCAGCATGCGCGAGGTCAGTTCGGTCCCGCGTGGCTCTGCTTGTCCGGGTTGTCCGGGTTGCCAGGCAGAGCCGCTCCGCGCGGAACTCCTTCAACAGCAAGGAGATAGCCAGATCCAACCCGAACCACGAACCCGGACAAGGAAAATCGTCCGGGTTTGTCCGGGTCCGATCACTTACCGCTCGGGATCTGGATGAACGGCAACTGGCCGCCCGACGAGTAAACCGGCAACTGCCCGTTCCACTTCTCGAGCGCCTGCTTCTGCAACTCCAGCCGCTTCCACTCCAGCACCACCTGCGTCATCGATTGCTGCATCGCCAGATTCGCCCTCGAAACTCCCTCGGCTTCGGCGATCTTCTTCTTCGCCTCGGCCTCCACCGCGCGAAGCTCGTTCTCCGTCCGAATCGCGTCCTGGATCGCCTTGATCTTCGCGTTGATCGACTCCACCACGTTCTCCGGAAGCCGCGGAGCGCCGATAAAGCCGAACTGCTGGATCTCCACGCCGAACTCGCGGACGCTCTTGTTCATGCGGTCGCGAACGCGCGTCAGGAACTCCTCCTTCTTGGTGCTGTACAACTCCTCCACGGAGTAGACCACCGACTCCTCGTTGAACGCGTCGCGCGCCACGTTGCGCAGGAAACCGTGCGTGAACCGCACCAGGTCGTCGGAACGGAACTTCACGTAGAATGATGGAACCTTCTCGGCGAGCAACTGGTATGACAACGACACATCGCCGGTGATCACCAGCCCCTCCTTCGACGAAAAAGAGATCTCCTCGTTGAGAGGGCGCCCCTCGTCGCGCGAACGCGTCCACACCGCGGTCTGCACGTAGGTAGGGTACTCGAGAATCTGCGTCATCAGCGGGCTGTAGAAGTTCATTCCCGTCACCACCGGGATCGCCTGTACTCCCTTGTTGCCGCCGTACAGATCCACCACGATGCCGACATGTCCGGGGTCGATCCGCTTGAACCACAGGACACTGCTGAACAGCGTAAAACCGATCGCAATGAGGATCAACCACTTCCAGGGGAACGTCGCAATGTTGAATTTCGGCACGGCAGTGCCAGTTTACCGAAAAAAAGTTGGCGGGATTTCCGCTCCGGCGCCGCTACGTCTTCCAGAGGCACTCGAAATGACAGCGGTCGCGTTCGCCGGGGTACAATCGGTCGTTTCTCTTGGAGGGAGACGATTGCAGGAAGCCGGCGATATCACTACGTTGCTCGAGCGATGGGGGCGGGGCGATCGCTCCGTCGAGCACCGCCTGTTCGACTTGGTTCTGCCCAAGCTGCATGGCTTGGCGCGCATGTTGATGAGCCGCGAACGGCCCGATCACTCGCTGCAGGCCACCGCGCTCCTCAACGAGGCCTACTTCGCGCTCGTCCGCGCCCGCCTGCGGGACTGGCAGGACCGGCGCCACTTCTATTCCATCGCCGCCCGCGCCATGCGCCGACTTCTGATCGACCACGCGCGGGGACGCGGCTCCGGAGCCAAGGTCGCCATTGACGACCTCGCCGAACTCCTCCGCGGCCGCGACGCCGAACTCGACCAAGCCGTTGAGATCGACCGTCTGTTGAGCGAAGTCGAGCGGACGCATCCGGAGTGGTGCGCGCTGGTCGAAATGAAATTCTTCGCCGGCTTCACCGACGAGGAAACGGCGGACGCCTTGGGCATCCCCCTGCGCTCGATGCAGCGGAGCTGGGGCGACGTTCGCCGGTGGTTGTTCGAACGTATGGGGGGACCATGGCCCGCGAAGCCGAATACGACGAACTCGTAATGTCGCTGGTCGAGTCGGCTCTGTCGAGACCCGCCTCCGAGCGCGAACCGTTCCTCCGCGCGGCCTGCGGACGCAATTCCGATTTGTACGCCGAGGTGCTGAACCGCATCCAGTGGGACGAGCGCATGGGGGGATTCCTGCGCGAGCCGCTCGCCAGAACTCAGTCCGCGGAGCCCAGCCTGTTCGAACCGGGCGAATTGGTCGCGGACCGCTTTCGCATCGTGCGCGAAACCGGCCGCGGCGGAATGGGCGTGGTCTACGACGCCGTGGATGAGACGCTCGACCGTCGCGTCGCGTTGAAGTGCGCCCGTCCCGGCTTCCGGCACAGACTGCCGCCGGAAGTGCGCGCCGCGCGCGAAGTCAGCCACTTCAACGTCTGCAAGGTGCACGATCTGCACTCGGCGCCCACTCCGTTCGGCGAGACCGACTTCCTCTCGATGGAGTTCGTCGAAGGACCGACGCTCTCCGCCCGGCTCCGCACCGGCGCGCTGCCGCCGGCCGAAGCGCGCCCTCTAGCGCTGCAACTGTGCGCCGGCATCGCGCAAGCCCACCGGCTCGGCGTCATCCACGGCGATCTCAAGCCGGCCAACGTGATCCTCTCTCATGCGCCCGACGGCGCGCCGCGGGCGGTGATCACCGACTTCGGGCTGGCAAAGATGCGCGAGGCCGCGCCGGGCTCGCACGGCCCCAGCGACCGCGGCGGAACGCTCGACTACATGGCCCCGGAGCTGTTCCTGGGCCAGAAATCCAGCATCGCCTCCGATATCTACGCGCTCGGAGTGATGCTGCACGAGATGCTGGTGGGCAAGCCGCCCAAGCGTCCTCTGCCGCCGTCCAGCGATCCGTCGCCGATCGCGCCGCTGGGCGATCTCAGCACCATGACGGCGGAACGGCTCTCGCCCGCGGCGGAGTGGCGCCCCAAGCTCGCCCCGCTGCCCGCGCCGTGGGACGCGATCGTGCGGCGCTGCACCGATCCTTCTCCGGAAAAACGGTTCGCCTCGGCGGACGAGATATCGAGACAGTTGGCGGGCAAGAAAACCTCGGCGGGTTGGCTTGCGGCAGCGGTGGCGGCCATCGCCGCGCTGCTCGCCGGCTTCGGCTATTGGCGCGGACAGGAGGCGCCGTCCGATCCGGTGCTGCTCGCGATTCTCGCCCCGTCCGGTTCCGCGGCCGCATCCCTCGAGGGGGCGCTCCCGGAGGTCGCCAGGCGGTTGCAGGGGATTCGTCGCAACTTCGTCGTCGTGCCACCGGATCAGACCAGGGCCGCCCTGGTGGACACCGCCGAAAAGGCGCGGTCCATCCTCGGCGCCACGCACGTCCTCATCGCCGCCGCGGAATCGAACGGGACAGCCATCGCCGCGACCGCCGCCCTCGCGGGAACCGCGTCCGGCCAGACGATTCGCGACCTGCGCGGCAGCTACGAACCGGGGGATTCGGCCGCGCTCGCCGATGCGCTCACCGGAACCGTCACCGCGTCGTTCCGGTTGCGATCGCGCCGGTTGGCGCCGCTCGTCTCGCCGGCCGCGTATCCGGACTACGTTCGCGGACTGTCGCTGCTCCCGGCGAAGTACCGGAGCGAGGAAGCCTTGGCCGCTTTCCACAGAGCCGCCGAACTCGATCCGAAGTCGCCGCTACCGCTGGCCGGCGCCGCCGACGCGATGATCCAAAAGGCGCGCGGACCGGACGATATCGACGCCGCGGCGGTGCTCGTCGCGCGGGCGCGAGCCCTCGATCCCGACTCCGCGGACGTGCTGCTCGTCTCCGGATCTCTCGAAGCGCGGCGAGGCCGGCACGACCGGGCGCTCGAGGATCTGTTGCGAGCCGCCGAACTCGCTCCCGCTCACTGGGACGTCTGGCGCCGCCTCGCCGTCGAATACGAAGCCCTGGACCGCGCCGACGACGCGGCCGCGACCTTTCGCAAGGCCATCCAGGCGAGGCCCGCCTATCACGGCAATCACGTCGACTTCAGCCGCTTCTGGCTCCGGCGCGGCAATTTCGAGGCGGCCGCCGAATCGGCGCGCGTGGCGATCTCGCTCGCGCCGTCGAATCCCGACGGACATCAGTTGCTCGGGCTCGCTTGGAAGCGCCTGGGGCGGTTCTCCGAAGCCGAACAGTCGCTCGAAACCGCGCTACGCTTGCGCCGCGACACCTTCACGCTCATCAATCTCGGGTCGGTTCACTACGTGAGAGAGCGCTATCAGGAAGCGGCGGCGTTGTTCGAGGAAGGCGCGCGGCACGGCGGCTCGTTCCCCAACTGGCTGAACCTCGGATACGCGTACGCTCGCTCGGGCCGCGCGGCGGATTCGCGAGCCGCGTTCGAGAAGGCGCTGGCCATCGCCGAACGCGACGTGGCCGCCGACCCCCGCGGCGGAGACGCCCGCGCGTCGCTCGCCTGGGCGTCCGCGATGCTCGGCGACCGGCGGCGCTCCGCGTTCGAGATGGAACAGGCGCTCGTCCTCGCCCCATCGAGCGCCTCCGTCCGCAACCGCGCCATCTTCGCGTTCGAGGCCATCGGCCTCCGCGACAAGGCGCTGGCGCAGGCGCGCCTGTCTTCCCCGTCCGCGCTGGCCGATATTTCGCGCCAGCCCGATCTGAAGAACCTCGCCCGCGACCCGGAGTTCCAAAGACTCCTGGCCGCCGGCATCAAATAAGGAGTTGTACTCATGGCAAACCACATCGTCATCCTCACGTTCGATCCGACATCGAAAATGCTGATCGTCCAGCCGCCGCACTTGCGGCTCGACGCCGGCGACACCATCGCCTTCGCGTGCGCCCAAGGCCGCGCTCAGGCCAAGTTGCGTCCACAAGAAAAGTTCGCGCGGTCCGAATTCCACGCCGGCGACGCCCCCGTCGCCGTGTTGGCCGATGGGCCTTTCCAGATGCCCTGCGGCGTCGTGATCGGCGACGAGACGTTCGGCTGGCCGGACAACGAGAAGTTCGGCCCCGCTGATCAGCCGCCGGACCAGGGCGGTGGCGGCGGACAGGGCGGCGGGGGCAACGGCGGATGAGGCGGCGGCCAGTAGCACCGGCTACACTGGCCCCATGACGCGGTTCCTGGCGATCCCGGCGGCAGTCGCCTTGCTGGCGGCGGCCGATCCGAAATGGACCTTCCTCTCGAGTTCGAAAGGAGACCTGCCGGACCCGGGCGGATCGGATCAACAGACCGGACTGCTGGTGGCGCAACTCTCGAGACAGCGCGCGAGCGACTTCGTCATTTCGTACCGCGTCAAGGGGCCTGCGCTCGTTTGGTTCCGGCGTGACGGAGCGGCTTGGAAGCGCTCCGTCATCGAGCCGGAGTTCCTCACCGTCGAAGCGGGTGGAGCCGCGTTCGACATGGATAACGACGGCGACCTCGATGTCGTCTTCGGAGCCGACTCGCAGGGGTCGCAACTGTGGTGGTGGGAGAATCCGTTCCCGCACTTCCGCGACGGCGTCCCCTGGAAGCGCCGCCTGATCAAGGACGGCGGAGCGCGACAGCATCACGATCGGATCTTCGCGGACATCGAGGGACCCGGGCGGCCGCAATTGATCTTCTGGAATCAAAAAGCGAAGACGCTTTTCCTGGCGCGCATCCCGGAGAAGCCTCGCGAATCCGGCCTCTGGAAACTGGAGACCATCTTCCAGGGTCAGGCGGGCGAGGATGTGGACAGCGCGGCCAAGTACGCCGAGGGGCTCGACGCGTTCGACGTGAATGGCGACGGCCGCCTGGATCTCCTGGCCGGTAACTCGTGGTTCCAGCGCACCGATAACGGATATCGCGCCACGCGCGTCGGATCCATCGGCGGCCGCATCCGCGCCGGCAGGTTCGCGCCGGGTAGGAACGCGCAGGTCGTGATCGCCCCGGGCGACGGCAGCGGACCGCTGCGCTACTACGAAAACTCCGGCGATGCCGCCGATCCGGCGGCGTGGAAGGGCCGCGATCTACTGCCGCGCGACATGGTCCACGGCCACACGTTGGACATCGGCGACATTGATGGCGACGGGCGTCTCGACGTGCTCGCGGCGGAGATGGCGAAGTGGTCGCGCAAGCCGGAGCCCGATCATCCGGAAGCCGCCGCATGGGTGCTCTACGGGGACGGAAGGGGCGGCTTTCGCGTGACCGAAGTGGCCAAGGGCCGCGGCTGGCACGAAGGCCGGATCGCCGATTTCGACGGCGACGGCGACCTCGACATCGTGGACAAGCCGTACACGTGGAACGCGCCCCGCGTCGACCTGCTGCTGAACAACGGGACCGCGAAACCGAAATCGCCGGGCAAAACGAAATTCCAGCAACGTGTTTCGATGGAGCTGTGGACGTACCGCGAGGAATTGAAAAAGGACCTCGCCGGGACGCTCGAAAAGATCCGGAACATGGGCTTCACCGATGTCGAGACGAGCGCGTTTTACGGCCTCGACGCGGCGGGCTTTCGCAAGGCGTTGAACGAAGCCGGACTCGGCTGCTCGAGCCTCATCGTGCCTTACGCACGGCTAGGCAAGGATCTGGATGGCGTCATCGCGGACGCGAAGGCTCTCGGCGCCAAGTACGTGCTGACAGCCGGGATTCCGCGAAAAGGGCCGTTCACCGCGGAGATCGCCCGCAAGGCTGCGGGGGACTTCACCGATTGGGGCAAACGGCTCCAGGCCGAAGAACTGAGATTCGGTTATCATCCACACGGATTCGAGTTCGTTCCATACGAGGGCGGCAACCTCTTCGACCTCCTGCTCGAGGAGACCAGCCCCGAATACGTGACCTACGAGATGGACGTTTTCTGGTTCGCGCAGGGGGGAGCCGATCCGCTCCGGTACTTGACGAAGTACCCGCGCCGGTTCGAACTGCTGCACCTGAAGGATCTGGCGTACGGTACCGCCGTGAACCTCACGGGCCGCGCTCCGGACGAAACCAGCGTACCGCTGGGACAAGGCTCGCTGGACATCCCGGCGATCCTGCGCGCCGCGGTGAAGGCGGGCATTCGCTGGTACTACATCGAGGACGAGCATCCGGACGCGGCGGCGCAGGTTCCCCGGTCGATGCGCTATTTGGAACAATTGCGCTACTGAGCGTCACAAACGCCGAGGCTCGGACGTCGAGTAGATTGTGAACGCGGCCGAGTTCGACGCTCTCTTCCTCGCGCAATATCCACGCGTGCGCCGTCTGGTGGCGCGCGTGGTGCGCGATCCCGGACGGGCGGAGGAACTCGCCTCGGACACGCTCATGAAGCTGTGGCGCGATCCGGCCGGGCGCGCGGGCAACGTCGAGGCGTGGCTGCGCCGCGTCGCGGTTCGAAGCGCGATCGACGAACTGCGGCGGCGCGACCGGCGCGACCGGTTCTCTCGATGGCTCGGGCTCGGGTCCGCTCCTCCCGATCCCGGCGCGCTCCACGACGGAGCGAGGACGCGGGAGCAGGTCCGCGCCGTGCTGGCGCGCATGGAGCCTCGCCAGTCGGAGCTTCTCTTGCTCCGCTCGGAGGGGCTCTCGTACAAGGAAATCGCGGAAGCGGCCGGCATTCATCCCGCCTCGGTGGGAACGCTGCTCGCCCGCGCGCAACAAACATTTCGAAAGGAGTACGTGGCACGTTATGGAGAACGGTGAACTCTCTCGTTGGACCGATGAAAAGATGGCGGCGCTCGATCCGCCGGACGTCCAAACCGCGATGCCCGCCGGCTTGCGCTCGCGCCGGAGACCGGGGTCGAGGATCGCCTGGGCCGCGGCGGGAGCGGGCGCGCTCTGCCTCGCGGCGATGGCGCTGCCCGGGCCGCGCGCCTTCGCCGAACGCTGCCTACAGTGTCTGCCGTTCGCTTCCACCGAGGTGAACGCCCAGCGCCCGCTCGCGCCGGACTTCACTTTACGAGACGCTCGAGGCCGCGCCTTGACGCTCTCGGACTATCGCGGCAAGGTGGTGCTCGTCAACTTTTGGGCCTCCTGGTGCCCGCCGTGCAAGACCGAGACGCCATGGCTCGTCGATCTCCATCGCCGCTACGCGGACCGCGGATTCACGGTGATCGGAGTCACTTTCGATGGCGACTGGGCCAAGGCCAACGCGTTCGCGGCGAGCGCCGCGATCGACTATCCGTTGGCGGCGGGCGACGACGCGGCCGCCAAGGCATACGGCGCCGAGTCGCTCCCGGTGAGCGTGCTCATCGACGCCGAGGGCCACATTGCCGCGCGATTCGCCGGGCTGCTCGCCGTTGACGGCGCCGAGCGCGAGATCCAGCGGCTACTGCCTCGGTAGCGACGCCGCCGCGATCTGGGCGATATCGAGGAGACGCGGCGGCTTCTCGCTCACCGCGGTCAGCGCGTCGCGGAACATCGTGTTGCAGAACGGGCAGGCCGCGCCGACGACGCTCGCGCCCGTGGCGGCCAGTTCCCTGGCGCGCTCGTGGCTCACGCGCGATCCTTTCTCCTCGCCGAGAAACGCGAGCCCGCCGCCGGCGCCGCAACAGAAGCTGCGCTCGCGGGCTCGCGGTGGATCGATCACGGAGCCGCCGAGCGCCGCCGCGATCCGGGGCTCTTCGGTGATGCCTCGATAGCGGCTCAGGTAGCACGGATCGTGGAACACGATGGTCTCCTTACCGCCGCCCGGGAGGCGATGGGCGTGGCGGGCCAGGAACTCGGAGTGATGTTCGATGGGCGGAGCCTCGCCGTGTTCCTTCCAGTCCTCGGAGATGGTGCGGACGCAGTGCGGACAGATCGAGATCAGCTTCTTCACCTTCGCCGATTCCATCGCGGCGAGATTCTTCTGGGCCAGATCGGCGAAGACCAGATCGTTGCCGAGGCGGCGGGCGGAGTCGCCGGTGCAGCGCTCCTTCTTCAGCACGCCGAAGCTCGCGCCGAGATGCCGCATCACTTCGGTCAGCGACTGCACGATCTCGCGGCCGCGCGGGTCGTAGGAGCCCATGCAGCCCATCCACAGACAGTACTCCTGCGAGCCGTCGTAGATGGGAAGGGCGGCCTTGGCGATGAACTTGTCGCGTTCGGACGAGCCCATGCCGAGCGGGTTCCCGTATTTCTCGAGGTTGAGGAAGAGCTTGTTGCCGTAGTCGTCTTCCCACTTGCCGGTGTTGACGGCGCCGCGCCGCAGGCCGACGATCAGGGGCAGGTGCTCGATGCCGAGCGGACACTGGTTTTCGCAGGCGCCGCAGGTGGTGCACTGGAACGCCGCTTCGGCGGAGAGGTGCTTGCCGAGCAGCGGCTCCTCGCCGGCCGGACCGAACTCGTTGAGGTAGCCGCGCAGGCCCAGGATGATCTGCTTGGGATCGAGCGTCTTGCCGGTCGCGCTCGCTGGACAGTGCTCGGTGCAACGTCCGCACTCGACGCAGGAGAAGGCCTGCAGCGCGGCGAGCCGGGTGACATCCATGCCGGCGTCGAGACCGAAATCGTCGTCGCCTTGCAGCGGTGGAATTCGCGAGAATCCGCCACGCGACAGGAACACCGACGCTGGACTCAGAATCAGGTGGAGGTGCTTGGTGTGGGGCACGAGCGGCAGGAAGACCGCGAGCGCCAGCGTATGTAACCACCACACCGCGCGGCCCGTGTGAAACCACCGATCGGCGAGATAGGTGAGCATCAGGATGAGGATCAGCAGGGCGATCAGCCCCGACTCCTTCGACACCTTGTCGCCGAGCCACTTGGGCCTCACCACGAAACGGCGCACGGCGAGGCCCACGATCGACACCGCGACCGCGACCGCGAACAGCGCCGCGAGTCCGAAGTAGAAACGGCCGAACCAGCCGGCGCGATCGAGCAGGCGGAAGCCGAAGCCGGCGGCCAAGTGATCGAGCGTTACCAATGCGAAGGCGCAGAATCCCCAAAACAGAAGGGCATGAGCCAGGCCGGGAAGGGGACGCTCGCGAATCACCTTGGCCTGAAGGGCCACGTCCCAAAGGAATTCGCGGACGCGCGGCGCGATGGGATGGATCGAAAAGCCGGGGTCCGGCCGGGCGCCCCGAACGATCGCCACGACGCGTCCGAACCGGCGCCAGAACAGGGAAAGGGAAACCGCGAAGACCGTTACGAGCGCGAGCGTTTCCAGCCACACGGGGTTGGACATAAGGGTGACTGTACCACTAAACTGGAGCGAGCAGCCTCCCCGAATTCCTGGAGAAAATCTTGAAAGTTTTGGTCGCCGGCGCCGCCGGCTTCGTGGGTTCGCATCTTTGCGACCGTCTGCTGGCCGACGGCCATTTCGTTCACGCGGTGGACAACTTCATCACCGGACAACCGCGCAATCTCGCGCACTTGAAGGGCAACGCTTCGTTCGCGTTCACCGAGGCCGATGTGACGCGCCCGCTCGATCTGCCGGGTCCTTTCGATATCGTTATGAACTTGGCGTCGCCCGCCAGTCCGCGCGACTACATGGCGCATCCCATCGAGACGCTCGAAGTAGGTTCGGTGGGCACGCGCAACCTGCTCGAGATCGCGTTGCGCGACGGCGCCGGATTCCTGCTCACCAGCACGTCGGAATGCTATGGCGATCCGCTGGAGCATCCCCAGGTGGAGACCTACTGGGGCAACGTGAATCCGGTGGGGCCGCGTTCGTGCTACGACGAGAGCAAGCGATTCGCGGAGGCGATGACGATGGCGTATCATCGCAAGCACGGCGTGCGGACCAATATCGCGCGGATCTTCAATACTTACGGGCCGCGGATGAAGCTCGACGACGGCCGCGTGGTGCCGCAGTTCGTCGATCAGGCGCTGCGCAATCAGCCGATGTCGATCTATGGCGACGGCTCGCAGACACGCAGCTTTTGCTACGTGGGCGATCTGGTGGACGGCCTGATTCGCCTGTCGGCGAGCGACGAGCGTTATCCGGTGAACCTCGGCAATCCAGTGGAGATGACGATCCTCGAGTTCGCCCAGAAGATCCGGGAGGCGTCCGGATGCACGTCGCCGATCGAGTTCCATCCGTTGCCGCAGGACGATCCGAAGCGGCGCAAGCCCGACATTTCGAAGGCGAAACGGCTGCTCGGCTGGGAGCCGCGAGTCCCGCTGGAAGACGGGTTGATCGAGACGCTCCGCTATTTTCGGGAACTGCCTTCCAAGGGCTGAAGCGCCCCTCCCGGTCCCTCGAGTCTCACAATCCGATTCCGCACGTCGCGGCCGTCTTGCTCCTGGATGTAGCGAATCCGCAGCCGCATCCCACCGGTGATCGGGATCGCACCCGGGGCGGCGTTGTGGAAGTAGTTCTGCTCGGCATTCCGCGGGTAGGCGAACTCGACCCCTCCCACGCTGAAGCCTTCCCAATCCCAGTACAACCGGCGCTGGCCGGTCTCGCGATCCACGCGCCGGGTCCAGTAGCCCTGAACTGGCCCTTCCACCTCGAGGATCTGCGCTCGCGACGCCAGTAGCCACAGTTCGTACCGGTAGAGCGCGCTCAGGGCGGCCAGGAACAGCGCGATTCCGGCCAGCGCCTTGACGCCCGCGTGAATCGATTCGTTGCGGCGGTGAAGCCATAGCCCCCACCCCGCCGCGAGGAAGGCGGCGGCGGCGGCGAAATAGAGCGCCGATACCGGTGCGCGCGATGCGATCAGGGCATCGTAAAGGACTTCGCCTTGCAACGGGCGCCTCCTTCGGTTTCCATCGGCGCGACGTCGAGAACCGGTCGATCCGCGCGGCCTTCGTCCGATGTATGCGCTATTCCGGCCCGAAACCGCTCACTCGAGTCCCACTACCGGCTTCAGCGCGGCGATCAGCGACGAGGCGTCGAAAGGAACCGCGACGTGTGAGACGGCGCCAGCGCTCCGGGCGCGAAGCTTCTCCATCACGCCCGCGCCGAGCAGCACCAGGGGAACGTCAACGCCCAGCAAGGACCGGACCGGCTGGCACAAGGCCAATCCGCCGCCTCCGGTTTTGGCATCGATCACCACCGCGCGGGGCCGCAACTCGCCGATCGCCGCGATGGCCTCCTCGCGGCCGGCGGCTACGCGCACGAAACCGGCGAACGGCTCCAGGGACCGGAGCAAGGCGAGCCGCACCGCCGGCGCGGGGCTGACGGCCACGATCCACCAGGGATCCTCCAGCCGCCTTGCCAGCAGCATCGCGCCAGCGTGGTTCGGGTCGAGTTCCACGGCGCGCCGGGCGAGATCGTAGGCAGCCGGCAGTTCCCGCAGATTCAGAGCCCCCGCCGCGGCGCCGGCGAGCGACTCGGCGGACGGCTTCCTCTCGCGGTGCGCGATGGCCGCGCGGATGATCTCGGCGTCGGCGCCGGCGTTGTTGACCATCTCGAGCACGCGGCGCGTATCGGTGATGGCGCCGCAACTCCCGCACGAATCGAATTGGCAGGTATGAGCGTGGTGGCACAACGGGCACTTGTACTCAGCCGGATGCGCGGCGTTCACCGCGGTGTGCATCCGGGACGACGCGCCCAGCCGCATCATGGCCAGATCGCGCAGCGCCCTTTCGTTGCGCGGGTTGAGTTCCACCACCCGGGCCAAGTAGGACGCCGCCTCGGCGTCGCTATTGGCGATCGCCGCCTTCAACGACCAGACATCCTCGTCGAGCGGGTATAGAGCTTCCACGTCCTGAAGCATCGAGTGCGCGTCCCGGAGTTCTCCGCGCTTGGCCGCTTCCCGCACCGGTTCCAACAACTGGGCTACACTTCCCCGGTTTTCCATGATCTCCTCCAGCGGCGCGATTCCTTCGCGCCGCCAGTATCGAGTATGAGGCGAAAAGCGCCGGCCGAACATCGGAGATCCCCCTTACGACCGGGGGCTTCGGTCCCGGGCTAGGAGGGGCGGTTACCCTACTACCGCTGCCGGGTTCGACAGTTCGCCGATCTCTGGGACGCGAATCGTCACCACGTCGCCCGGGGCCAAAGCGTTCTCTTCCTTGACAATGATTCCGGTCCCGGTGCATAGAACCGAACCGGACGGAATGTTGTTGGCGCGAAACAGGTACTCCACCAGCGTTTCGATCTTGCGATGCAGCTTCGAGGTGGAGACCGCTCCTTCGAACACGACCTTGCCCGCCCGAGTAATGGTGCAGGTCATGTCGAGGCCATAGGGATCGGTCAATTCGTCCGGCGTCACGATCGTGGGCCCGAGGGCGCAGCAGGCGTTGTAGACCTTGGACTGCGGCAAATAGAGCGGGTTCTCCTTCTCGATGTCCCACGCCGAGACGTCGTTGGCCAAAGTGTAGCCGAGCACTCTTCCGCCCGAGCCCATCACCACGGCGAGTTCCGGCTCAGGCGCGGTGAACTTGGAGTCCACGCGAATGCCGATCGCCTGGCCAGGACCGACGCACACGCGCGCCGTACCTTTGAAGAAGCTCTCCGGCCGCGGCTCGCGATACACGTACGCGTAGAAACCCTCGCGAGTGCCGTGCTCGGCGTCGCGAAACGCGGCGGACATCTCGTAGGTGCAGCCGCAAGCCCACACCTCCGCGGGGAAGATCGGGATGATCGGCTTTAGCGGCTCGCCGTGCTTGGAGGCGTGCTGCGCCGCAAGGGCGGCGAGCGTGACGCCCTCCCGCTCCGAGCGCCGGATCAAATCCTGCATCGTATGTTCGGGGACGGGACGGTACAGACCGTCCTCCACGATGGCCGCGCTGACGCGGCCGTTCCAGATCACTTGCGCGAGTTTCATTCGGCCCCTCTAATACTTCATGTAGACGGTCTTGTAGTCGGAGTAGAACTCGAGCGCCGCCGGGCCCTGCTCCTTGGGACCGAAGCTCGAGTCCTTGGTTCCGCCGAACGGGAGCTGATACTCGACGCCGGCCGACGGCAGGTTGACCGTCAGGAGTCCCGCTTCCATCTTGTAGATGTAGTCGAAGACCCGGCTCAGATTGGTGGATTGGATCGACGCGGAGAGACCGAACGGAATGTCGTTGGCGATCGCCATGGCGTCGTTGAAATCGGTGGCCCGCATGACGGCGAGCACCGGGCCGAACACTTCTTCCTGCGCCAAACGCATGCCTGAAGTGACGTTGGAGAAGATGGTGGGCTCGACGAAGTAGCCCTTGTCGTAGTCGCCGCCGGTCAGGCGATTGCCGCCGCACAGAGGCTCGCCGGCCTCCTCGCGGCCGATCGCGATGTACTTCAGGTTGGTTTCGAGCTGCCCTTCGTCGATCGCCGGTCCGATGTCGATGCCCGGTTTCAGGCCGTTGCCGACCTTCAACTTTTTGGTCCGTTCGACGAGCGCGGCGACGAACTTGTCGTAGATGCCGTCTTCGACGATGGCGCGGGACGTGGCGGTGCACTTCTGCCCGGTGGAAAAGAAGGCCGCGTTGCAGACGTTTTCGACCGACGCGTTGAAGTCGCAGTCGTTCAGTACGATCGTCGGATTCTTACCGCCCATTTCGAGCTGGATGCGGAGGCGGCGCTTCGACGCTTCGGCGTGGAGCCAGTTGCCAACATCGCAGGACCCGGTAAACGAGACCGCCTTGAGCGGCTTCGCGTTGATCAGCGCCGATCCGAGCGTGGCGCCGGAGCCGGCCACGAAATTGACTACTCCCTTGGGGATGCCCGCTTCATGGCAGGCTTCCACGACGCGCCAGGCGCTCAGCGGCGACGCCGACGCGGGCTTCACCACGATGGTGTTGCCGGCGATCAGCGCGGGCGCCATTTTCCACGCCGGGATGGCGATCGGGAAGGTCCATGGCGTGATCAGCCCGCAAACACCGATGGGTTTGCGGAAGGCGAACATGTGGACGCGGTCGCGTTCGCTCGGTACGATCATGCCGGGCATGCGCGAACCCTCGCCGCCGAAGTAGCGGAAGATGTTGATCGCGCGCCGGACCTCGCCCTTGGCCTCCGGCAGCGTCTTGCCCTCCTCGCGCGTCATCTCCTCGCCGAGTTGGTCGAGCTTCCGGTCGAGGATGTCGGCCACCTTGTTCAGCAAGGCTCCGCGGGCGGGGCCCGTCATCGAAGCCCATCCGCCGAACGCGGCTTGCGCGGCGTCCACGGCGGCGGTCATGTCGGCCGCGGTTCCCTTGGTGAAGAGTCCGACGACCTCGCTGGTATCGGCGGGGTTGCGATTCTCGAAGTGGTCGCCGGCGGCCCATTCGCCGTTGATGTAGTTGTCGAAAACGGGGGTGCTCATGAGGGAAACCTTCAGAATAGCTCATGCGCGTCCGGAGGTCGCTATCACCCTGGGGCAATAGACTTCCTTTCGAGCGAATGCGAGGATCGAAGCGCGACATGCGGCCGAAGATCGACCACGACCGGTTGTTCAAGGAACTGATCAAGACGTTCTTTTTCGAGTTCCTCCAATTGTTTTTCCCGGCCCTCGCCGTCAAGCTCGACCGGGATTCGATCGAGTTCCTCGACAAGCAGGTGTTCACCGATGTCACCGAGGGAGACACGCACGAGGCGGATTTGGTCGTCAAGGTCCGGTTGAGCGGCGAGGAGTCGTTTTTCCTGTTTCACGTCGAGCCACAGAGCACGGCCCAGGCGAGGTTTCCCGGGCGGATGTTCTCCTACTTCGCGAGGTTGCACCAGCAGCACGGAAAGCCGGTGTACCCGATCGCGGTTCTCAGCTACGAAACGCCAAAGGCGCCGGCTCCCCGGCGGTATGACATGGTGATCGACGGCTGGCGGATCCTGTCGTTCCGGTACCGGGCGCTCCAGTTGAACCGGATGAGGTGGCGCGACTACGTTCGCAACGAGAATCCCGTGGCGGTCGCGCTGGCGGCTAAAATGGAGATGAAACCGGCCGAGAGACGCAGGGTGAAGTTCGAGTGCCTGCGGCTGCTCTGGACGATGAAGCTGGACCCGGCCAGAACCCGGCTGATCGCGGGATTCATCAATACCTACCTGCGGCTGCCGGCGGCGGACAATTCATGGGTGGAGGAAAAAATGGCGGCAGTGGCTCCCGAATCCGAAGGGAAGAAGGTCCTGTTCTGGACCGATTGGCACGATCAGGGTTTCGACCAAGGACTCGAGCGAGGACTCGAGCAAGGCATCGAGAAGGAGCACGGGGAAAGCAAACAGCGATTGCTACGTACGCTCGAGCGGAACTACCGCCGGCGGTTCGCATCCGAGCCTCCGGCCGGTCTTCGCGAGGCCGCGGCGAAGCTGGATTTGGACTCGCTCGACAGTCTCAACGACGCACTCTTGGACTTCATCGGCCCGGACGACGCAACGACGTGGCTCGCCGGCCGCTCGGGCTGAGACGGCTCACTTCAGAACGAGATCGCGGACCTTGGTCCACTGCGCCTTGCCCGCCGGACCGTCGACAAAGAGCCGCACCACGAACTCCCCACCTTTGTCATAGCGATGGATCGGGTGGCGCTCGCTGGAAGATCGGCCGTCGCCGAAATCCCAACGCCACGACGATGCGCCCGAGGATTCGTCCTGGAACGCCACCACCCGGCGGTCCATGTCGAGCACCTGAAACGACCAACGCGCCTCCACCGGTTTTCTGAGAGCCGGCTCGAGCGGCATCAGGCGGAACGCCACCAGATCGGAAGCGTCGCCGTACATCGTGGTCTTGTGCGACAGGTTCCAGAAGCCCTTGTAGTCTTCCTCCCGCGGACCGTCGTAGTCCAGCACCGACCACGACATTCCGATGATCTTGTGCTCGGCGAGCTTCGATTCGACGGCGCGCGCAGGCCCTTCATACGGCGCGTAGTCGAACGGAGTAATCCAGAATTCGAGCGTCAGCTTGCCGCTCTCTCCGTGCTTGAAATCGTAGTCGTACGCGGCGTTGGCCCAGGGCAGTTCCTTTATCCACGGTTGACAGCCCCAAACGAACACCCAGTCGCGATCCGGCGCCGGAGTGAAGATGTGGTAGTTCTGCGCGTGGACGCCGTGGAAGGAGAAGTACGCATCTCCGGGCGGCAGCGCCTTGTTCGGATGCAGGTTAGCGATCAGCGGCCCGCCGGAGAGATCGCCGTCCACCACCAGTTCGAAGATGTCGTTGTGGCGGTTGGCCTGCTCGAAATCCCAAAAGTCATCGTAGGCTTCGTAAAGGAAGTAGAGGCGGTTCATCCCCTTCACCCAGCCCACACGCACGGTCACGTCGAGGTCCTTGGGATCCCTCCGGTCTCCGCGCCCTTTGACCGTCTCCTTCAACTGATCCATGCCGATCCGGTAGGATGCCGGGACCATCGCCCAGTCGTCCGCCTTGCCGTCGACGCGTGGGATGCGGTCGGCCGGGAACTGGTAGATCTTGAACTCGACGCCGGGGCGTTCCAACGCCGCGAGCGCCGCGGCGGCCGCCAGGAAGAGGATCGGGCACTTCATGGATGCTACTCTAACCGAATTGGGCGATCCGGGCGCCGTACCATGGGAAGGAGATGCTGTTTCGCTGGATCGCGGCGCCGCTGATGCTGCTGGCCATCGCCGCGGCGGAAGAAGCGCCGGGCTTGGTTCCCAGCCCGCCTCCGTACTTTTCCCCGACATGGACCGAACGCCGCGACCTCTTCGCCAGCAAGATGTTCGGACCGCAGGCTCTGTTCGAAACGGCGCCCGGAGCGGTGTTCAACACCGCGCGCGGGTTCCCGAAAAGTTGGGGACGCGGAGGCAGCGGCTTCGGCAAGCGAATGCTCTCCGGGTACGGGAGGTTCGCCATCGGCGAGGGAATCGAGATAGGCGTGGCGGCATTCCGCAAGGAGGATCCCCGTTACCACCGGGCGGGCGAAACCGCGAAGTTCAGGCGGCGCGTGGGACATTTGCTCGCCAGCGGGATCCTCACGCAAAACACGTCGGGCTGCCGGACCGTGGCGATTGGCCGGCTGGCGAACATCTATGGAAGCTGGGCGATCGCATCGCGATGGAATCCGCCGGAAGTGCGGAGCCCCAGGAGCGTGGTACTCAACGCCAGTCTCGGATTTGTGATCAAACTGGGAGGCAACGCGTTCCGCGAGTTCTGGCCGGACGTGAAAAAGAGGTTGAAGAAGTGATGCTCGCTCGATTCGTCATCATGCCGGCCTTCGCGCTGGCGCTCGCGGCGGCCAACGATCCCGCCAAACAGGAATGGCGGAAATTGTTCAACGGCAGGAACCTCGACGGGTGGACGCCGAAGATCAACGGCTTCGGCCTCGGCGAAAACCACGCACGCACGTTTCGCGTGGAGAAAGCAGCGATGAAGGTTTCCTACGACGGATATACGGAATTCGGCGAACGGTTCGGGCACATCTTTTACAAGGACAAGTTCTCGTACTACCGCCTCGCCGTCGAATACCGATTCGTGGGCGATCAAGCGCCCAAGGGACCCGGCTGGGCGATTCGCAACAGCGGCGTCATGATCCATTCGCAGGACCCCGCCACCATGGGCAAGGATCAGAACTTCCCGATCTCCATCGAAGTGCAGTTCCTCGGCGGACTGAGCAACGGCAAGCCCCGCTCCACGGCGAACCTGTGCACGCCGGGCACGAACGTGGTGCGCGACGGAAATCTGTTCACGCCGCACTGCCTGAATTCCACGTCGAAGACGTACGACGGAGACCAGTGGGTGCGGGTGGAGGTGGAGGTGCTCGGTTCGGAGCGCGTCCGCCACGTGATCGATGGCGAGAGCGTCCTTTCCTACGAGCAACCGCAGATCGGCGGCGGCGCGGTGAACAACTTCGCGCCGGAGTCCAAGCAGGACGGCAAGCTTCTCTCCGAAGGCTACATTGCCCTGCAGAGCGAAAGCCATCCGATCGAGTTCCGCAAGGTGGAGATCCTGGATCTCGAAGGATGCAAGGATCCCGCCGCGAAGAACTTCAAGAGCTACTTCGTCAAGGAGAACAAAGGGCGGTGCAAGTACTGACCAGGCGGGCGCTGTTGGCTTCCGCCGCCGGCGCCGCGTTCGCGAAACAGCGGACATGGCCGATGGGCGCCAACACCGCGATCGACGGCTACGAGTTGCATCGCGCCGTGAACACCGTGCGCGGCCTCGGATTCCCGTGCATCGAAATCCATCCGATGGGCCGGCCGGAGGCTACGCCGGGCAAGTATCCGGGTTTCGAGTTCGACAAGCTGGCCGCAAGCGGCAGGCAGCGGCTGAAAAAGGCGCTGAGCGGCTTCCGCCACGTGACGACGCACCTGCCATACACCGGCTGGAACTGGATGTCGACGGACGCGGCCACGCGCGACGCGTCCATCCTCGCGGTGGAAAAGGCGATGGACGCGACCTCGTACTTCGGCGCGCGTTTGGCGGTGCTGCATCCGCAGCCTTTGCCGGAAGGCCGCGAAGAGGCGCTCTGGCCTTCCTATCTCGACCGGTTCCGCTCCTGGGGCGATCGCGCGCGCGGACTCGGCTTCCGCATCGCGCTCGAAACCGGCTATCCGCGCTCGATCCGCGAGTACACGCGGCTGATCCGCGAGATCGGGCACGACAGCGTCGGGTCAACCGTCGATGTGGGACATCAGGGCCGTTACGCCGAACTGGTCGCCCGGGTGAGGCCGGAGGATCGCGCGACGCCCGCCGGTATCCGCGCCTACAACGACACCACCATCCAGATCGTGGAGCGGCTGGGGCCCAAGGTCTTCCACTTCCACGTGCACGATATCGATCCGGCGACGTGGCAGGAACACAAGCCGCTCCTGCACGGGTTCGTGGACTATCCGCGCCTGTTCGAAGCGCTACGCAAGACCGGCTACGGCGGAATCCTGATGTTCGAGATCGGCGGCCCGGCGGGGGAGGTTCCCGGCTGGCTGCATGACGGGAAGAGGAAGATGGCGGACTGGATGGCCGGCCGGTAATCCACCCGGACGGCGGCTTCGTCAGCGATGTCAGGAGGGGAAATGAAGAATTTTCCATATTGGCTCGCGGTTTGTTGGACGGCGGCGGCGCAGGTCGGCCCGCCGCCCGCTGGATTCTGCCCCGGGAGCGCGGCCTCCGTGGCGCGTCGTATCGAAAGCGAGTATCCGGTCGCCCGAGGCGGTCCGAGTGGAGCTTTCCGAACAGGGCAACCGGCGGACCTCATGCTCTCCGGGTTCGGATTCAACCGCTCCGGCGGTCCGCTGCAGTTCCGTTACAACTCGGGTATCGCGAGCGACGGTACGAGGCTGATCCTCGCCGATCGCGGCAACAACCGCGTGTTGATCTGGCATGAACTGCCATCGTCCAACCGGCCGCCCGATCTGGTGCTCGGGCAGAAGGACTTCGAGACCAACGAGGAAGGATCGGGCCGGAGTGAGTTCAACTGGCCGCTGAGCGTGGCCACCGACGGACGCCGCCTGGTGGTTGCCGACGCCAACAACGACCGCCTTCTCATTTGGAGCGAATTCCCCACGCGGAACGGCCAGCCCGCCGACATCGAGATCTCGATCCAGTGGCCGTGGGGAGTCTGGACCGATGGCGAAAAACTCGTCGCCACCTCGACGACGCCCGGCAGGCACGCTCGCGTATGGACGCGGTTTCCCACGCGGGACAACGAGCCGGCCAGCTTCCTGCTCCACGCTCGCGGCGATTTCGGAACACCGCGCAGCATCACCAGCGACGGCAAGTATCTGATCATCGGAGATCACAACGCGAAGGTCTCCGAGCGGGGCCCGGGCAACTACGTCTGGAAGACCTTCCCCACCGCGGAGGATGCGCCCTACGACTACTTCCTCTCCGATCCCCGCGAGCCGGGCGCGGCGTGGCTGCAGGGGAAATTCCTCCCCGATGGACGCCTCGCCATGCTGGGACGGTCGCTATATCTGTGGAACTCGCCGCCCGAATCGGCGGCGGCGCCGCCATCGTTCACGATGAACCGCTTCGACTTTACCGCCGGCGATGCGTCCGACATGGTCTATGCCGGCGGCCGGCTCTACGTGTCGGCGGCCAACAGCAACCGCGTGCTGGTTTACGACGGCGTGCCCGAAACCGAGCGGCCGCCGGACTTCGCGCTCGGCAGCGACGACATCTGCGTCAACACGCTCGACGCCAACTACATCGTCACCAACCCGGTCCCCACCACCGATGGCACGCGCCTATTCGTATCCTCCGATTTCGACCGCAAGCTCTACGTCTGGCGCAACATCCCGGACTCCGACGGCGCCAAGCCCGATCTGGTGTACTCGTTCCCCGATCAGGTCTGGCAGCACGCGCAACACGGCGACACCCTCGTCGCCGCCGGAAAGCGAAGCCTGTTCGTCTGGCGGCGCCTGCCCGTGGAGGGCCAACCTCCGGACGTGACGCTGCGGGACCAGATCGGAAACGTGCGGCTCCAGGAGGTCCAGGGTGTCGCTTACGATGGACGGCGGCTTTTCGTCTCCGATCGAATGGCGCGGCGAATCTACGTCTGGGACGGAATCCCGGAACCCGGTGCGAATCCCACGCACTCGATCGAAGCGGATCAGGTGACCCGCCTGCATTCGGACGGAACCTGGCTGGTGGCGGCGCGGACAGAGGGGCAGTCGATTCTGGTGTATCGAATCGCCGAATTGGATGCGCCGCCGCGGACGATCACGGAAGCGGCCCGGCGGCGCATCAATCTGCCCCAGCACGCCACGATTCAACAGGGGAAGCTGATCGTCTGCGATACCAACAACAGCCGGGTCGTGGTCTGGGCGAGTGTCGAGGATGCATTGGCCGGGCGCGAGCCGCTGGCGATCATCGGCTCTCGAGACTCGAAACCGTCGGTGAAAGCGGACGGCATGTACTGGCCGGGAGCGGCCGCGTTCGACGGCTCGTATCTGTGGGTGGGCGAGTTCAAGTTCTCCGGCCGGCTCCGGAGATATTCGGTCGAGTAGCCGGAGAGTAGGAGGGGGGCTCGCGGAGGGTGGAGGTCCCTTTGTTTTCCGCGAGCCCCGATTCGCCGTTGATTGCCCTACGCAAGTGCAAGCGGCGTGCCAAACGGAAGTCCCCGCCTTTTCCACGTCAGGCGGCCAAAACGGCTGCCAACATGGCCGGGCTGTCGCGACACTTTGCCAAAATGGCACGTGGAGTCCTAAACTGGTATTCTTCCCGACATTCCATCTCCCGGAGCCACAACCTGACGATGTCTCACCCGAATAGTTTCGGAGCCGCCGCCGCTCTGTCCATCGCGGGTCGCGAATACAAGATATTCCGGCTCGACGCGCTCGAGAAGGCCGGTTTCGGCCCCATGAGCCGGATCCCGGTGTCGATCCGCATTCTGCTCGAGAACCTGCTCCGGAATGAAGACGGCGTCCAGGTGAAGAAGTCCGACATCGAATTCGTCGCCAACTGGAACGGCCAGCCGGGCGAAACCGAAATCAGCTACATGCCGGCCCGCGTCCTGTTGCAGGACTTCACCGGCGTCC
>SXGS01373882.1_pt1 | contig 22484 bp, 8 predicted proteins | sample 3174681 | NCBI WGS metagenome assembly SXGS01 (sample SAMN11356861, study PRJNA531348) | freshwater metagenome | isolation source: freshwater sample F1-80 | place: China: Fuxian Lake, Yuxi | collected 2017-12-25
GAGCGCCGTTGTCGTCGACTGCCGCCGCGCCGAGCACCGCGCAGTCCGCGCCGACGACCACCACGGGCAGATCCATCCGGGCCGACACCGCCGGCGGCGGGGGCGTCGTCGGGATCGAGGCTGTGCCGGTGTCGCGGCGCACGGAGAACAACGCGAGTGCGACGCCGAGGGCCGAGACGACGAGTAGCGCAGCCAGGGCCGCAGCGATCCAGCGTTTCCTGGCGGGAGCGGCCTCGGTCTTGCGATGCCGTGCCGCCATACCGGCTGCCGAGCCCAAGGCGTCCCGCATCGCCGTCGCGAAATCACCGCACTGGTCGAAACGATCGGACGGATCTTTGGCCAAAGCCCTGGCGAACACAGGTCCGAGTCGGGCGAGATCGGGGTGCCCGGTACCGATTGGGGGCGGCTGTGCACTCAGATGGTTACCGATGACGACGGCGGGGTTGCTGTTGGCGAACGGCGCCGCACCGGTGAGCAGATGGTAGGCGGTTGCGGCGAGCGAGTACTGGTCGGCGCGACCGTCGATCTGTTCGCCTTTGAGTTGTTCGGGGGCCGCGTAGTTCACTGTGCCGACCGTCATGTCGGCGCCGGTCAGATCGCTGGATTGGCCGATCCAGCGAGCAACACCGAAGTCGGTCAGCATCACTCGTTCGTCGCCGGACTCCGACACACCGAGAAGGATGTTCGCCGGCTTGATGTCCCGGTGCAGCAGCCCACGGCTGTGGGCGTAATCGAGGGCATCGGCGATATCGACGACGATGTGCGCCACGTCGGCCGGCGGAATCCCGTTCGGGTATTTGTCGGTCAGCAGCCGGGAGGCATCGGTGCCATCGACGAACTCCATGGCGATCCACAGTTGGCCTTCGAAGTCACCGCGGTCGTAGATGGTGACGATGTTCGGGTGGCGCAGCATCGCCACCATCTCGGCTTCCCGATTGAATCGCTGTCGATACTCGTCATCATGGCTAACGCCGGTACCGAGCACCTTGAGCGCATCGTGGCGAGGCAGGCGCGGATGCGCAGCAAGATAAACCTCGCCCATTCCTCCGGTGCCGAGGACCCGGCCGATGCTGTAACCGGCGAAGATCTGGCCGTCCGCTAACGGCATCTGCGCAGCCTAAACTCCTGGCCGCTCACCCCGGAACATTGGCCTTCAGGGTCGCAAGGGCCCCGACGCTGAGCCGGGCCAACTCGGCGGCCTCATCGTGATCGAGTGCGGCGGCGAAGATCTCAGTCATCCGGCGGTTGGTTGCCGCCTCCACCTCGGCGTAACGCTCGGCTTTGTCCGCTCCGTCGGCGAAGGGTTCGGCAAAGCCGAACATCGTGGTGTAGTCGCGGCCACCATGGAGCATGTGAGCTTCGACCGGGGTGATGTCCGACAGCGACAGCGCCTTGAAATGGACATCGCCGCGCAACTCACGCAATACGAACATCACCTGCAGTGCCCGAGCCGCGTCGTCGCCGGCCAACGGCATGTTCCGATAACCGGCGTACATCGGCAGTCCCAGCGGAGACGTCGCGGCAATGACCTTCTCACCGAGTTGCGCGATGCGCGCGGGCCCTTCGGCGCCAGTCAGGTACTTGCGGCCAAAGTCGGCCACCTGATCCCAGTACACCTTCGCCGCACCGGCTGCCCCGCGGACGGCGACACCTTCCTCCCAGCAGGCGCTGACGAAGTTCGGCTCGAAAACGGTGAACACCGCCGCAACCGTCGAACCGGTGGCCTCGCCCAGCACGCCGCCGCGCCCGGCGACATAGCCGGCGAACGGGTTTTCATAACCCGCCGCGATACTGCCGCCGAACGTCTCCGGGTGCAGCATGAAGACTCCGATGGCCTCGCCTATGGCGGCGCCGGCATCACGGACGGACTGGTCGAACTTGGCGTGGCCCATGGCCCTGCTCCTCACGTGTCGTTGTGTGCGTGGGTTTGACGCTACTCAGCAATCGGCACCACGGTGACCGGGATGCCATTCGGCACCACCCCCGGGACCATGATCGCCTCGGCGAGCCAGGCCGGCGCCGCAAGCTTCAGTCCGGGTAGTCCATCGGGACACCGAGGGTGTTGAGCCACATCGCCAGGGCGTCGTACTGACCGACCAACATGACGAACTCAATCAGCTGTCTGTGATCCAGGTGGCCCGCCAACCTCTGCCAGGACTCATCGGACACCGTGCGGGTAGCCAATAGCTCGTCGACCGCGGAGAGCAGCGCCTGATGACGCAGTGAAAGTCCGACCGACTCCGGCCAGGCGAATACCGCCGCCACGGTGCCGGGTTCCACACCGCGTGTCAGGGCTATCCGGCGGTGCTGCTGCAGCTCGTATTCGCAGTTGCGGACGTGCCCGACCCGCAGGATCACCACTTCGGTGTCGCATCCGGGCAGGCGCCCGCGCCGCAGCAGTACCCCGCCGAACGGCGCCCAAGACCAGAACAGCCGCCGGTGTTGGGCGAACACCGTGAACAGATGGATCTGCGGAACGCCCCAAATACGGGCGGCGATCTTGCAGAACAGCGAGCCGAACAGGCCAAGCTCGCGGCGACCGCCGGACGGAATCCTGGGCGGCGCGGGCGCGGGCAGCCGATCTGGTCGGTCTGCGGGAAGGGGAGGGTTGACCACGTGACTATCTTCTCCCCTGGCCGGGCGCTCGTGCGATCTTGGGGGCGAAAGCCAGAAGTTAGTCTGGAAGGGGAAGATTAGACTCGCGTCGGCACGCCCACCGCCCAAGAAGGTTGAGAGATGACTACAGCAGTGCCATCCATTCCCGCTCTGCTGCGCAAACGGGCCGCTGAACGCCCCGACGCCCCCGCGTTCACCTTCGTCGACTATGCCGTGGACCCGAATGGCTTCTCTGAGACCCTCACGTGGTCGCAGACGCTGCAGCGAGCGGTCAACCTGGCGGACGAACTGCGGCAGTGCGGGTCACCCGGTGATCGCGCCGCGATTCTGGCCCCGCAAGGCCTCCACTACATCGTCGCCTACTACGGCGCGGTGGAGGCCGGCTTCGCCGCAGTGCCACTACCGGTGCCGATCTTGGGCGCACACGACGAGCGAGTGTCGACCGCACTACAGGACTGCAAGCCGTCGGTGATCTTGACCACGTCCGACACCGTCGACGCAATCGCTACCTATGCCCGTGCCGACGGCGGTAATCCCGCGCCCACGATCCTCGAGGTCGATTCGCTCGACCTGGACTCGCCGTCGGAAATCGTCGCGAGCACGCACGCACCGGACAGCATCGCGCATCTGCAGTACACCTCGGGATCCACTGGGCAGCCAACCGGCGCGATCATCACGCACCGCAACCTGCTTACCAACTTCGACCAGATCGCTGACGCATTCTTCGAAGACCGAGGCGGACTGCCCCCGGCCGACATGAACATCGCGGGATGGATCCCCTTCTATCACGACATGGGGCTCATGCTGGGTATCGCTCTGCCGCTGGCCTGGAACTGTCCTGCCTGGCTGACCGACCCGGTCGGGTTTCTGCAACGACCGGCGCGTTGGCTGCATCAACTCGCCGACTACCCCAACACCTTTTCGGCGGCACCGAACTTCGCCTTCGACCTGGCGGCCCGCCGCACTTCCGACGAAGACATGGCCGGGCACGACCTCAGCCGAGTGATGTCGATCAACAACGGCAGCGAACGCGTGAGCGCGCGGACTATCGCCCGCTTCAACGAACGATTCGCCCGCTTCAACCTCCCCGCGACGGCGGTGCGGCCGTCCTATGGCCTCGCCGAGGCCACGCTCTACGTGGCGGCGCAGAAGGCCGGCGAACCCTCGCACAGTGCATGGTTCGTGGGCGATCAGCTCTCGGAAGGCAAGGCCGCGCGATGCGACGCCAACACCCCGGGCTCCTCCGAATTGGTCGCCTACAACCTCACCGGAACGCAACTGGTGCGCATCGTCGATCCGGACACCTGCACCGAACTTCCAGACGGCAGCGTGGGAGAGCTCTGGGTGCAGGGCGACAACGTCGGCCCCGGGTACTGGAATGACCGGGCGCGCACCGAAAGCACCTTCCACGGCTACCTCACGAATCCGACCCCCGGTACACCCGACGGTCCCTGGCTGCGGTCCGGCGACCTGACCGTGATCTCCGACGGGGACCTGTTCATCGTCGGCCGCATCAAGGACCTGCTCGTCGTCAACGGGCGCAACCACTATCCCGACGACATCGAGTCGACGATCCAGGAGATCACCCGGGGACGCGTCGCTGCGATCTCCGTCCCCAACGACGACACCGAACAACTGGTCACCATCGTCGAGGTCAAGGCCCCGTCGCAATCCGGTGTCGAGCCGTCCGAGATGCTCGACGCGATCAAGCGTCAGCTCACCTCGGTGGTATCGGAGAACCACGGACTGCGCATCTTCGACCTCGTGCTCGTCGCCCCGGGTTCCATTCCGGTGACCACCAGCGGCAAAATCCGACGATCCACGTGTGCCGAGAGGTACCAGCACGGCACGTTCGAACGACTGGACGCCTAAAACATGGCGGCTGCGCTATCCCGCCAAGAACTTCTTCAGTGGCTCGCCGACTACCTGGTGAGGACCGTCGGCTGCAAACCCGCCGACGTGGATCCCGAGCGGTCGCTCAAGGACCTGGGGATGGGCTCGGCCGAGGCGGTGGTTCTCTCCGGCGAACTGGCGGAGCTGCTGGGCCGGCCAGTGGATCCCGTCGAGTTCTGGCAGCACCCCAACATCAATGCCCTGTTGGATTTCCTGACCGGATCGCCGGCGGTGGCCACAACCGCATCGCCAGGCTCTGTGGAGTCTCGTGCCCTCGACGAGCCGATCGCGGTCATCGGACTCGGATGCCGGTTCCCCGGGGACATCTCGAGCCCGGAGGAGTTGTGGCGGTTCCTTTCTGCCAGCCGCTCCGCGGTGTCCGAAGTACCCGCCGATCGCTGGGCGCCGTTCAGTGGCGGTTCGCCGGACGCCGCGGCGGCACTCGCTGAGACAACGCGGTGGGGTTCGTTCTTGACCGATCTCGACGAGTTCGACGCGGAGTTCTTCGAGCTCTCTCCCCGCGAAGCCGCCAAGATGGATCCCCAGCAGAGGATGCTCTTGGAAGTCGCGTGGGAGGCGCTCGAGGATGCCGGAATACCGCCGACGTCGCTGCGCCGCACCCAGACCGGAGTATTCGCGGGAGCATGTGCCGCCGATTACGCCTATCTCGCGTCGAACGATCTGACCCAAGTCGACGCATGGAGTAACACCGGTGGTGCACTGAGCATCATCGCTAATCGACTGTCCTACTTCCTGGATTTGCGCGGACCTTCGGTCACCATTGACACGGCATGTTCTTCGTCGTTGGTGGCATTGCATTTGGCCTGCCAGAGCCTACGGATGGGCGACTGCGATACGGCCATCGCCGCCGGGGTCAACGCGCTTTTGTCGCCCGCTATCTTCCGGGGCTTCGATCAAGCAGGCGCGTTATCTCCGACCGGCTCCTGTCACTCGTTCGATGCCGCCGCCGACGGCTTTGTACGCGGCGAAGGTTGCGGTGTGGCGATACTCAAGCGACTCAGCGATGCGTTGCGCGACAAGAATCCGGTGCTGGCCGTGGTTCGCGGTTCCGCGATCAACCAGGATGGCCGGTCGAACGGTTTGATGGCCCCAAATCCAGCCGCCCAGATGGCGGTTTTGCGGGCTGCCTACTCCAGCGCCGGCATAGCGCCACAGGAAGTCGACTACGTCGAAACTCACGGCACTGGAACACTATTGGGCGACCCGATTGAGGCGCGAGCACTCGGTACCGTCCTGGGACGGGGACGTGCCACCGACGCGCCACTTCTGATCGGCGCAATCAAGTCGAACCTGGGCCATCTGGAAGCCGCCGCCGGCATCGCCGGCTTCATCAAAGCTGTGCTGGCGGTTCAACGGGGAACTATCCCGCCGAACCGCGGTTTCGAAACCCCGAATCCCCATATCCAGTTCGACGATCTGCGATTGAAAGTCGTTGCAGAGGAACAGGATTGGCCGACGCGGCAACATGTGCGCCGGGCCGGGGTTTCGGCATTCGGCTTCGGTGGCGCCAATGCACATGTGGTGCTGGAGCAAAGTCCGGAGATCGCTGTCCATGCTCCACAGGCCCCGGGTGACGAAACGGCGGTTACATCGCTGGTGCTGACCGGCAAGACGCCCGAGCGGGTTGCCTCTTGGGCGGCGCGGTTGGCCGACTGGATTGACGCTGACGGCGCCCCAGTGGCACTGGCCGACATCGCCCACACCGTGAATCACCATCGGGTACTGCATCCGGTGTTCGCGACGGTATGTGCTCGCGACCATGGGCAAGCTGTAACCGGCCTGCGAGCGCTCGCGGCCGGTCAGACGACGACTGGAGTGGTCGGGCCTCATGAAGGACCGTGTGGGCCGGGGAGGGTGTTCGTCTACTCGGGTCAAGGTTCGCAATGGACCGGCATGGGTCGGCGGTTGCTCGCCGATGAGCCGGCGTTCGCGGCGGCCATTGCCGAGTTGGACCCCGATTTCATTGCCCAGGTCGGGTTTTCGCTGCAGCAGGTGTTGTCCGCGGGCGAACCGGTCACCGGCATCGAGCGCATTCAACCCGTGCTGGTCGGCATTCAGCTAGCGCTGACAGCGCTGTGGCGGAACTACGGTGTCGAGCCTGACGCGGTGATCGGCCACTCAATGGGTGAGGTCACCGCAGCGGTGGTAGCCGGAGCACTGTCGGTGGCCGACGGCCTGAAAGTGATCGCCACCCGGTCCCGCTTGATGTCCCGGCTCGCCGGTGAGGGCGCGATGGCGCTTGTGGAGCTCGATCCCCAGGCCGCTGAGGATCTGGTTGCCGGAGAGCCGGATATCACGGTGGCGGTCTACGCATCTCCCCGACAGAGTGTTCTCGCCGGACCGCCTGACCGGATCGCGGCTGTCGTCGCTGATCTTCAAGCAGCAGATCGGCTTGCGCGGATCGTTGACGTTGACGTGGCTTCACATCATCCGATCATCGCGCCGATTCTTCCCGAATTGCGTTCAGAGTTGGCCGGTTTGCGACCGTCGAGGCCGCAAATTCCGATCATCACTACGACGGCGGGCCGAGGTGATTCGGCGAACTTCGACGCCGACTATTGGTGCGACAATCTGCGTAACCCGGTGCGATTCACCCAGGCCGTCACGTCCGCCGCTGAGCACCACGCGACCTTCATCGAGATCAGCCCCCACCCACTGCTGACCTACGCGATCACGGACACGCTCGCCGACAGACACCACCACAGCCTGGGAACTTTGCAGCGTGACGCCGATGACGCCCACGAGTTCCACACCAGCTTCAACGCAGCGCACACCAGCCAACCGCCCCCGACCCCCCATCGCCCCGAACCGCACCCGCGCGTCCCGAGCAGCCCGTGGCATCACACGCACCATTGGTTCAGCACCGGTGACCAGGTTCGGCCCACGGGATCAAGCTCCGCCCGAACAGTTTTCGTTCATCCCCTTCTCGGCGAGCACGTGCGACTACTTGAGGAGCCCGAACGGCACGCCTGGCAGTCGGACACCGGTACCGCCGCACTGCCCTGGCTGGGCGATCACCGGGTCAAAAATGTAGCGGCCCTGCCGGGGGCGGCATACTGCGAGATGGCACTGGTCGCGGCTGAACAGATCTTTCCCGAAGGTTCGCACGTATGCGACGTGGAGTTCGAGGAACTGCTACTGCTTGATGAGCACACTGAGATCTCCGCCGTCGCGGCGCTGGAAGCCCCCGGTACTGCCGCATTCGCGGTATCGACGGCAATCGACGGTGAACTGACGCAGCGTGCTACCGCTGTGCTGAACGCAGATACCGTTGAGCCGCAACCAGTTCACCAGGACATCGCAGCGATTCTGGCGCTTCATCCCGATCCGGTCACGGGCGATGAGATCCGGGCATTGCTCTCCTCGCGGGGCATCGAGTTCGGATCCTCATTCACCGGACTCGCGCGGGTACACACCGCCGCTGAGAGCACCACGCTGCTGGCCGAGATCGCGGTGCCGACCGCCATCCGGGCTCAGCAGGCCGGATACGGGATCCATCCTGCCGTGCTGGATGCATGCTTCCAATCGGTGGGTGCTCATGTGCTGCTTTCAGGGCAACGAGAAGGTGGCCTACTCCTACCCCTGGGCGTGGAACGACTGCAACGTTTCGGCGCGAGGCGCGAAGCTTGCTACTGCCACGTCACGATCACCAAGTCCGAGCCGACATCGATCGAGGCGAACCACAACGTTCTGGATCGTGACGGCGAGGTGATCCTGGAGGTCACCGGCCTGCGGATGGGGACCGGGGAGACCAAGAGTGCCGAACGTGAACGGCTGCTGTCGGACCGGTTGGTGACCGTCGAGTGGGAGGAGCGTCCAGCACCGTCGGCTGCGAGTGCCGATGCCGGGGTGTGGCTGCTGATCAGCACCGCAGACACCGACGACCTGCCGGCGCAACTCGGCGAGGCTCTGGTGAGCGCGGGTGGGCAATGCCGAACCATGCACTTCGACGCAGGTACCGAGTTGTCCGCCCGCGATCTGGCAGCTGAAAATCTGACCGGGGTGGTTGTGCTCGCGCCCCCGTCGGGCGGTGATCAGGGTCCGGAATGTCTGTCCCGGGGACAACACCTGGTGGGGCAGGTCGTTGACATTGCCCGCACACTGTCGGCTACCGACGGTGTGCAACCCCGCCTGTACGTCATCACCCGGAATGCGCAGACCTGCACGCCCAATGACCGCATCAACCTCGACCATGGCGGAATCCGGGGATTGCTCCGAGTGATCGGATCAGAGCATCCGCAGCTGCGACCCACTCAGATCGACATCGATCCCCGCACTTCCGCGGAGCAGGTGGCCGATGAACTGCTGACCAACTCCGACGAGGACGAAACGGCCTGGCGGGAAGGCTCCTGGTATGTGGCCAGGCTGCAGCAGACTCCGCTGCGGGCCGAAGAACGGCGCACCGCGGTGGTTGATCCGCAGCGCGACGGCATGCGTATGCACGTCCGCATCCCCGGCGATCTGCAGACCATGGAATTGGCCACCGTCGAACGGCGGGCGCCGGACGCTGGCGAGATCGAGGTCGCCGTCGGCGCATCCAGTATCAACTTCGCCGACGTATTGGCCGCTTTCGGCCGCTACCCCTCCTTTGATGGGAAGCAACCGCAACTCGGTCTGGACTTCGCCGGCGTGGTCACCGCGGTCGGAACCGGAGTCACCGAACACCGGGTGGGTGACAAAGTCGCTGGCTTCGGCGCCGACGGATGCTGGGGCACCTACGTCACCTGCGATGCGCGACTGGCCGCACAACTGCCCGACGGCTTGAGCGCGGAAGAGGCCGCCGCAATTTCCACTGGTTACGGCACCGCGTGGTACGGACTGCATGAACTGGCCCGGATTCAGGCCGGCGACCGCGTCCTGATTCACTCGGCCACCGGAGGTGTCGGTCAGGCAGCGATAGCGATCGCACGCCAAGCCGGAGCGGAAGTCTTCGCCACAGCCGGCAGCCCGGCCCGGCGGCAATTGCTCCGGGAGATGGGTATCGGTTACGTCTACGATTCCCGCTCAACGGATTTCGCCGAAGAGATCCGTCGAGACACCGACGGGTACGGCGTCGACATTGTGCTCAACTCGTTGATCGGTCCCGCCCAGCGCGCAGGACTTGAGTTACTGGCCTTCGGCGGACGCTTCGTTGAGATCGGCAAGCGCGATGTCTACGAGCACACCCGCGTCGACCTTTACCCGTTCCGCCGCAACCTGTCGTTCTTCTACGCAGATCTGGCGTTGATGACCATCAGCGACCCGAAACGGATCGGAGTGCTGCTGCGCAAGATCTACGAACTGGTTGGCGACAGCGTGCTGCCGGTACCCGAACACACGGTGTATCCGTTGGCCCAGGCCGCCACTGCGGTTCGGACCATCAGCGCCGCCGAACACACCGGAAAGCTCGTGCTGTCGGTGCCGCGAGCCGGTGAGACGTCGGTGGTGGTGCCGCCTCAGCAGGCGAAGGTCTTCCGCGGCGATGGCTCGTACATCGTCACCGGGGGTGTTGGCGGACTCGGCCTTTTCCTCGCCGCGGTGATGGCCAACGGGGGGTGCGGACGGATTGTGTTGACCTCGCGGTCGCAGCCCAATCCCCAAGCGCAGAAGACGATCGACAGACTGAAGGCTGGCGGGGCCGACATCCAGGTCGAGTGTGGAAACATCGCCGATCCGGAAACCGCAGCGCGCCTGGTCAGGGTCGCTACCGCGACTGGGCTTCCGCTGCGCGGAGTTCTGCATGCGGCCGCTGTTGTCGACGATGCCACGCTGGAGAACATCACGTCGGATTTGATCGAACGGGACTGGGCGCCAAAGGTTTACGGCGCGTGGTACCTGCACGAAGCGACGGCGGACGCTGTGCTGGACTGGTTCTGCAGCTTCTCCTCAGCTGCGGTCCTGCTGGGATCGCCGGGACAGGGCGCATATGCGGCTGCGAACAGTTGGCTGGACGCCTTCACGTCCTGGCAGTGCAGCCAGGGCGTGCTGGCCAGCGCGATCGCCTGGGGTGCGTGGGCGGATATCGGTGCTGGCGCAGGTGTGGCGCAACGCGGAAACGTGACGATGATCAACCCCAAGGACGGCGCCTACGCATTCCGGGAACTTCTCCGTCACCACCGCAGCTACACCGGGTACCTCCCGCTGACGGGGATGCCGCCGTTGACCGCGCTCGCGGTACGAAGCCCATTTGCTGAGGCATTCCGCGACGGGGGCGGCGCCCATGGTGCCGATGTCCCGGCCGTGCTAGCCGAACTCGCCGGTCTGGATCCGGAAGAATGGCCCAACCGGTTACGCCGCGTTGTCACCGAGCAAGCCGGTCTGATCCTGCGCCGCGCAATCGATCCCGATCGCTCATTCGCCGATCATGGTCTGGATTCCCTGGGCATCCTGGAGTTGCGCACGCAAATCGAAACCCAAACCGGCATTCGTCTGACGCCCAAGATGATTGCCACCTTCAACACCGCGCGGACCCTTGCGGCACACCTCAGCGAGGCTCTCTCGTCGGAGTCCTGACCTCACCTCCCCATCAACCGCCCCGACACGGCGATCACTAGGCGCCTTGGAAACACCCGGTTGAGTCCACGAAAGACCACTGCATTAACGAAACCGTCGACGAAGCTGGGTTTGTGTCCAGAAAGCGCACGGATGGTGTGGGCGACGACCTGCTGGGGGGTCCGGATGAATGTGCGTACCGCGGTGCCCGAGACGGCGTTGGCTGCCGCTTCCCCGGCCAGTTCGAAGAACGGGGTATCGGTGAGTCCGGGGCACACCGCCACGATACGGATGCCATGCGTGCGTTCCTCTGCCCAGAGCGCCTCGGTGAAGGACAACACGAAAGCCTTCGACGCACCGTAGACCGCCATCTGCGGCAAGGGTTGGAACGCCGCGGTCGATGCGACGTTGATGATCGTTCCTCGGCCCCTGGCCCGCATCTGCGGTAGGTAGCGGGCGGTTGCGCCGACCAGCATCCTGCAGTTGAGGTCGATTGCGTCCTCTAGGCGCTGCGGGTCGGCATCAGCGACGTCGCCGTGGGTTCCAAAGCCGGCATTGTTGATCAGCATGTCGACCTCAAGCCCCAACTCAGTGGTTCGCTGCCACAGTTCCGCCGCCGCGGTGGGCTTCGAAAGGTCCATCACAATCACGCTGACGTCTACCCCGTGTGCCGCCTGCAGCTGCGCGGCAAGTTCCTCGAGCCGATCCGCACTGCGGGCGACTACGACTAGGTCGTGACCCCGCGCGGCGAACTGCCGAGCGAATTCAGCGCCGATCCCGGTCGAGGCCCCGGTGATCAGGGTCACCATTCGCCACCCCCACGTCGATCAGACAGGAACACAATCGTAGTCGCCCACCAGACCGCTAGTCCGTCGCCCAGTCGTCCTTTGCCTGCACCGCTGCAAGGAGTTTGTGGATCTCGGCGACGTAGCGCTCGAGTTGTGGGCCGTGGCTGTGGTAGCTCACCAACAGCTGGCCGTCGTACATCCCGGTTGAATACATGTCGACACCCGCCGACGTCGAGGCGAAAAGCACTTCCAGTTCGTACTGCTCGACGACCAGGCCGGGCGGGGTCGGTAAGGGCGGTAGATCGCCGACGTCAGTTGCCATCACGACATCGGGCAGGCCGGGCGGGTTGCCCTGGTACTCGGCACTGAAGTGTAGGAATGACTGCTGGATGACGCCGTCGGCGAGGTCGGCGCGGAACACCTCGACGATGTTGCGGGCCAGGTCCAGAAGGTCGGTGTTGGAGCGGATCTCGGCCAGATACATCGCCATTCCCACCGGGTTGGTCGCCTCGGTGGCGCCTACCGGCGGAGTCAGGAAGAAGCGCAAATCGACCGGGTAGATGTAGGGGATTGGAAGGTGCGGAGTCTCCCGAATGGTCCACTCGGCCATCAGAATTGCAGCGGCAACGAGAGAGTTGACGCTGATCCGTTGAGCCGCACAGATGCCGACCAGATGCTGGGTCTCCTGCCGGGAAAGTCGACACGCCGCGGACGGTACGCGAACCGATTGGGGGCCAACGCGTCCCGCGTTGCGTTTAGACGGTGGTAGATCGTAAGCGAAGATCGCCGGAAGGAACCGCTCCAGACCAAAGCGCTGGAGCTTGCCGATACCACGAGAGGAAAGCACCGCCTCCAGCGATTCCGGAATCGGCTCGGGCTTGACCGGTCCGAGCGCGGTACCGGTTGCGATGTTGGTGTACCAACCGAACAACTGCTCCAGCAAGGCGAACTGGTGGTGGCCATCGCCCAGTGCATGGTGCGTGTAGAGGGTCACGGTAGACCGGGTGTCGCCGAGCCCGATTTTCACATTGAGGAGTGCCTGGGACTGGTCGGGCAGCCGCGCACCCGGGGTGTCGCCAAACTTCTCCAGCCAGATTCCTTCATGCTCGTAATCGTCGACCATGATCTGGTGCCTGCCGTCGGCGCCGCGCTCGAGATGACCGGCATGGGCGGGGTGGACCCGCAGCAGTGTGTCGAATGCCTCCGTCATCGCGGCCACGTCCACCGGACCACGCAAAGTCAGGGTGAGACCGATGAAGTTCTCCGCTCTAGCGTAGAACTCCTCGCTTGGCGACAGATAGCGGATCTGCGTTGAGCCGAACACCCGTTAACCTTCCCTCTCGATATCCCTTGATCGGCGATCGCACTGAACCACACCTCGACAGAGAAATACAGCTACTCATCATCGTCGAAAACGGCCGCGGACAGATCCACCAGGGCCATAGCCTCGTCCTCGGCCTCGGCTTCAGCTCCGTCCCCGGAAAATGCTTCATCGATCAGTGCGGCAAGCGTTGCTGGAAGCTGTTGCGCCAACACATCGATGGTGTCGCCGGACACCCGTCGTTTGTCATACCACCAATCCACATGCAGGACACCGCCGTACCGGTAGGTCCGCAACTCCAGCGGATGGCCCAAGCCCGGTACCGTTTCGCGGACGGTGAGTTCGCTGTCGGTGTCAAACTGGACGAGCGCGTCGCTCTCCTGCCATTCGGGGATCATCCCGAGGTAGGAGAGGTAGATCTGCGCAGCGCCGGCGGCGCCCAGCAGCCCCGCCGTCGGTGCATGCAGGTACCGCAACAGTCCGTAACCGATCCCATGATGCGGCACCGCCTTGAGGGCGTGGCTCACCTCCGCGAGGAGTTGCGTCGCGCTGGCGCCTTGGTCGCCTATGCACGGCAGCTTGACCGGGTAGATCGTGGAGAACCAGCCAATCGTCCTGCGGAAGTCGACATCCGGCCGCAGCACGGACCGCCCGGTGCCGACGAGGTCGACGCTGGCCACGCCGTCACCCACAGTGACTGCCAGGCTGCGCGCCAGTGCTGCCAGCAGGATCTCCTCGGTCGAGGCTTGCAATATTCGGCGGGCATTGTCGACCTGCGAGGTCTGCTCAGGTGTCAGGGCGGTGGCCACTCTGACCAGATCGCCAGCGCCTGGCGGGCTCGAATCCCCCGCGTCGGCCAGCCGCACCGAAGCGGTCGCCTCGTTGTCGATCCAGTAGCCCCGCTGGTCGAGCACTGCGGGGTGGGCGGCGAGCGCCGCGCAGCGCTGCGACCAGTCCCGCCAGCTCGTAGTCGCCGGCTCTAGGGCGATGTCATTGCCCGCCGTCCGCTGCCCGAAAGCGGTGAGCAGATCGGTCACCAACACCTCTCGGGATATGGGGTCGTCGACAATGCCGTGCACAGTGAGCACCAGGAAACACGGACCTGCCTCGGCACCGGCGACATAGGTGGCCGTCAGTGGCGCGCTGCTAAGGTCCTGCGCTACGGCCGCAGAGACGATGGCGTGCAGGGCTTCTCGCTCCTGCGGTGCACCGGGTACGGCTTCTGCGGGCAAGGCCACCTCGGTCAGATCGGTGAACTCCGAAGGATCGGCGATCTGCTGCTCCCACATTCCTGCTCGATCGACTACCCGCATCCGCAACGCATCATGGTGATTGATGATCGCCGTCAAGACTGCGGTGGCGTCCTGCGCACTCACCCGAGAATCTAGGCGCAGCACCAGCGGCACCCGCCAACGCCCGGGCTGCGACAGGCCGTTGTCGAGGAACCGCAGGATGTTCGGCGGGACAGGAGGATTGAGGTTACCGGCGTCCTGGCTGGACAACCCGCCGAAGGCATAGCGGGCGACCAGGGTGTCGGCCAGGGCACCGAGAGTTGCGTTGTCGTAGAGATCCTGAGGAGTGAGCTCAACACCTTCGTGCGACGCGGTCATCGCGACGCCGATCGCAACCAGCGAATCGCCACCGAGTTCGAAAAAGTTGTCGCCCGGCGCGACCGATTCCACACCCAGGCATTGCGACCAGATCCGCGCCAGTGTGCTCTGCATCTGCGCGCGGGCGTCATCCTGCGCGCCATCCTGGCCGTTTACCGGTTGATTATCGGCGGTTGAGTCGGAGCCCGACTCGACGGGTTTGCGCACGGCGGTCGTATCCGGGTCGATCCAATAGCGTTGCCGGGCAAAGGCGTAGCCGGGCAGGGTGACACGGCGCGGGTCGTCGCCGTACAGCTTCTCCCAATCGACGTCCACTCCGGCGGACCACAGCTGCCCAAGTGCGAGCAGGAAAGCGTCCCGGTCGTCGCGAGTCTGTACGGGGTGGCGCATCAGGCGAACCGCACGGTGGGTGTCCGACCACCCGGGCATCCGCAGGGCCGCTCCAGTCAGGCTCCCGCCCGGTCCCACCTCGACAAGCACCCGGTGGGCATCGCCGAGCAGTGTGGCGACTTCGTCGGCGAACCGCACGGTGGACCGAATGTGCCGAGCCCAACGATTCGGATCGGTCGCCTCTTCGTCGGTCATCCAGGTGCCGGTGACGTTGGATAGCATCGGGATTAGCGGCGCACGCAACGTCAGAGTGGACAGGAACTCCGCGAACGGGGCGAGCACCGAATCCATTGACTGCGAATGGAACCCGTGGGACGTCCGGACACGTCGGGCCACGATTCCCTCGGCGGCGCAACGGTTGGTGAATTCGCGAATCGCCTCGTCGGGCCCGGCGACCACGCAGCTGCCGAATTCGTTTACGGCGGCGAGGTCGATGTCCGCGGTCAGGAGGGCCGCGATGTCGTCGGGACTCGAGGCGACGGCCACCATGGCACCCGCCGGGGCGGTGTGCATCAGACGTGCCCGCGTCGCAACTGCCTTGATCGCCGAATCCAGGTCGAAAACTCCGGCCACGGTTGCCGCCACGAGTTCGCCGATGCTGTGTCCGGCCAGTGCCGTCGGGGATACCCCGTAGGAGATGATCAGTTGTGCCAGAGCATATTCCACGGAGAACAGGGCGGGCTGGGCCAGATCGGTGGGCTCCAACGAGGACCCCTCGAACACCTCTACCTTGAGGTCTATGCCCAGTTCCTCAGCGAAGCCTTCGGCGCATCGGTCGAAGATCTCCCGGAACACCGGTTCGGAGTCGTAGAGGCCGCGGGCCATGCCGACGTGCTGAGAACCCTGGCCGGGGAACATGAAGGCGACCCGCTGTGCGCCAGGGGCAATGCCAGGCGGGCAGGTGCCGATAGATACGTTGTCGTGCTCGGCGGCGGCCAACACGGCGACTGCGTCGGCGCGATCTGCGACGACGGCGGCAAGGCGAACCTCGTGCAGTCGTCGGTTCGCCAGCGTGAACGCCACGTCGGCAATCTCGACGTCGACGTCGGTGTCGAGTGCGGCCGCAAGGGCCGCCTTGGCTTCCGGCAGCGAATCGGCGGTGCGGGCGGACAACAGCAGCACCTGAGGGCCGCTCGGTGTATTGCCCGCAGGGGACGTCGCCGGAGCCTCCTCGACTACGACGTGTGCATTGGTGCCGCCGACACCGAATGAGCTGACCCCGGCCCGTCGCGGTGCGTCCGACTCCCATCCGACATAATAGTCGGCGACCACAAACGGCGTGTTTTGCAGATGCAACTCCGGGTTCGGCGCCGTGTAGTGCACCGTCGGCGGGATCGCCTTGTTCTTCAGACAGAGGATGGTCTTGACCAGACCCACGACTCCGGACGCGGCATCAAGGTGACCGATGTTCGACTTAACCGATCCGATCACGCACGGGCTGTTCCGCTCACCCTCGCCCGCGTCAAAAGCCTGCCGCAGCGCTTCGATTTCGATCGGGTCGCCCAACGGCGTGCCCGTGCCATGCGTCTCGACGTAGCCGATGGTCGAAGCGTCGACAGCGGCGACGGCCTGCGCTTCGGCGATGACTTCCGCCTGGCCGGCCACTGCAGGGGCCGCGTAGGTCATCTTCATCGCGCCGTCGTTGTTGATCGCTGAGCCACGGATGACGGCATGAATGCGGTCACCATCGTCGAGTGCGGCCTGCATCGGCTTGAGGATCAGCGCAGCCACTCCGCTGCCGAAAATAGTGCCGTCAGACTTGACGTCAAATGGCCGGCAGTGACCGGTCGGGGATACCATCGCGCCCGGCTCAAAGGTATATCCGACCTTGTGCGGAATCCTTATTGCCGAAGCACCGGTGAGCGCCATGTCGCATTCGCCGGACAGCAGGCTCTGGCATGCGAGGTGCACTGCGACCAGTGACGACGAGCACGCCGTCTGGACCGACAGACTGGGCCCGCGCAGGTTCAGCTCATGGGACACTCGTGTTGCCAAGTAGTCCTTGTCGTTGAGCAGGACGAGGTTGAACATCTCGACGGTGATGCCCTCGCCGACAAGCTTTTTGGTGTCGCGGTGCGACATCAGGTTGTCCATCAGGTAGCCGCTGGCGGTACTGCTGGCGAAGACTCCGATAGAACCGTCGTAGGTCGCGGGGTCGTAGCCAGAATCCTCGAGGGCATGCCAGGCGGTCTGCAGGAACAAGCGCTGCTGGGGATCCATCATCCGGGCGGTGTAGGGGGTAATTCCGAAGTACTCGGCGTCGAACTCGTCGATCCCATTGAGCATGGCTGCACGCCGGACATATGCGGGATTGGCGAGCGTCGTAGTACTGACTCCGGCGGCGGTCAGCATCTCCTCAGACAGACTCGTAACGGATTCCTCGCCCGCACGCAGGTTGTCCCAGAATTTCGTCACTGACTCCGCGCCGGGGAATCGTCCGGCCATGCCGATGACGGCTATCGCGTTGGGAGGCAACTCATTTGTGTTCGGGTAATCGTTGGCGATGGTCAACTCTAGTGTCCCTTCCGTCTACCCGACTGCGCACGGGTCCGGGCGCGGAGCTGGGCTCGCGCACCGAGACCGGATCGAGCTGTCGTTGCGGCTTCTCCAGCTTCTGCGTAACCCATCCGCTCGCAGAGTGCCTCGGTCAGTGATGAAATGGTCGGATACTCGTAGATCACCGCCGCGGGCAACGGAATGCCAAGACTTGCGCTTAGCCCGCGCTGCAGTGTGACGCTCATCAGCGAGTCCATTCCGAGCTGAAAGAACCCCGCCGCCGGATCCAGAGCCTGCGTGGGCGCCAGTCCCATCACGTCTGAGGCCAACGTCATGATTTGGTCGGCCAGCAGCTCGCGCCGCCGTTCGGGTGCACACTCGCGCAGTGCTGCGGCCAACTCGGTCTCCGGCAGGGCCGAGAGCGACGCTTCGTCAAGGGCCAGCACGTCGTCAATTATCCGTAGCGCCCCGCGGGTGCGATACGCCGCGGACAACAGCGGCCAGTCGGCATCCACCACGGTGGTCCGCACAGGCGCGTCAGAACCAATCAGCATCGGCAGCGCACGAATGGCCACCTCATCGGCCATTGGCACCAGTCCCGAGTCGGAGATCACCTGGCTGGCATCCGATTGCGGATCGTCCAAGGACTTCCACAGCCCCCAGTTCACAGTGGTGGCCGGAAGCCCGAGGTTGCGGCGAGTATAGGCGAAGGTGTCGAGAAAGGCACTTGTCGCGGTGTAGTGGGCGAGCCAGCGTGACCCGAGCAGACCCGAGATCGACGAGAACAGGACGAACTGGCGAAGGTCGGCCTTCAGCGACAGTGCGTGCAGGACCCCGAGTGCGTCCAGTTTGGGCCCGAACATGGTGGCGACGTCGTCGTCGGTCATACCGGACAACGCCACCGGTCCGCCGGCGAAGGCCGCAAGATAAATGCCCTCGAGTGCGGGGAGATCAGCACCGAACCGGTCGAACAACGCCGCCATGGCGACGTGGTCAGTCGCGTCGGCGGCCACCGCGATCAGCGTCGTCCCCGTCGATGACAACCGTCGGGCCAATTCGTCGAGGCGGTCGCCGGGATTCCGTGAGACCGCAACGACCGTTCCGGCTCCCATATCGGCCAGTTGCTGGATCAGATACGGACCGATGTGGCCGGTGGCTCCGATGACCAGATGACTGGTATCGCGGCCGATCACATCCGTCGGCGTCGACCACGCGGCACAGTGTTCCAACCGCGGCACGTGCCGAGCGCCCGCCCGGTACACCACCTGATCCTCGCCGTCACCTGCCTGCGCCTCTGCCAACACCAGTCGAGCGGTCAACGCGGCCGGCATCGAATCGTCGACATCAACGACGCCGGCCCAGATCTCTGGATACTCCAGTGCAAGCGTGCGGCCCAGTCCCCACAGCACGGCATGTGTCGCGTTAGCGCGATCCCCTTCTGCGACAGGCTGGGCGTTGCGCGTGAGGATGTGCAACCGCGGCGCCGACGGCATCGAAACCAGGTCTTCAACCAGTGCTCTCGCCTCGTTGAAGAGGCCGTAGGCGGACGCGACATCGATGAGGGAGCCCGCTGATTCCGGCGCGAACAGCACGTTGTCCACGTCGGCCAGGGCGGCACGCAGCGTGTCCCGATCAGTACCGTGCGCCAGGCCCCGACCAAGTTCGGAACCCAATTCGGGGTCGCCGATGACGAGCCAGGAACCGACATCACCGACGGCGGCCGCCAACGGGCGCACCGGCCAGGTCGGCTCGTAGAGCCAATCCGGCGGGATGGGGCTGGCCTCGGTGGCCGGCCTTCTGCCGTGCGACCTGCCGGCCACACCGAAGCCGGCGGTCGGCACCGCCGGTGTGATGTCGATCCAGTGCCGCGTGTGACGCCACGGGGTGGTCGGGATCGCGGGGTGCGGCCCCGGCGGATGCTCACCGAGTGGCGCCCCCACGGTGTGCGTCGCATTGAGGGAAGCGTGGAACGCGACGGTGTCGTGGATGTCACGCTGCAGCGTGCCAAGGCTGTGGTGATGCGTGTTGCCGGTTTTCGGGTCATCGAGGGTGTCCGAGATAGCCTTGGTGAGCAGCGGGTGCGGACTGATTTCGATGAACGTGGCGTTTGTGGCACCCGCCGTGGCGATCGCTTCGCTGAACCGGACCGGGTTGCGAAGGTTAGCCACCCAATGGTCCGCGTCGAATTCCGGTGTGGCACCTGAATTCTCGACGGTGGAGATGATCGGGATGACTGGGAAGCCGGGTACCAGGTCCGCCAGCGCTTCTTTCAGTTCCGGCAGAATCGGGTCCATCATCGCGTGGTGGGACGCCACATCCACGTTAACCCTGCGGGCGAAGATGTTCTGCGCGCCAGCCCGGGCCACGACGGCATCGACGGCCTCGGTCGGTCCGGCAACGACTGTCTGCCGCGGCGATGCAAACACCGCGACCGTCACCTCCGGAAAATCGGCGATCAATGCCTCAGTGGCGGGCGCGTCGAGCTCGAGCAGGGCTATCGCTCCCGTTTCGGCGCGGCGAGCCATCAGCTGCGACCGCTTAGCGATCACCCGGAATCCCTCGGCCGGTTTCAGCGCCCCGGCTACGACCGCCGCGGTGATTTCGCCCATCGAATGCCCGATCACCGCATCGGGTTGCACCCCGTACGAGCGCCACAGCTCCGTCAGCGCCAACTGGATACCGACCAACACCGGCTGGATCTGATCAATGCCGGTCAGTTCTTGGCCACCAGCAAGCACGTCATGCAGCGAAAACCCGACCTCTGCTACAAACGACGGATCTAACTCGGCGACCGCGGCTGCGAAGACGGGTTCATCGGCAAGGAGTTGCCGGCCCATTCCCGCCCACTGGGATCCCTGACCGGAATAGACAAACACCGTTCCCGGACCGCACGGCCCGGCATGCGGACCGACCACACCGGTGGCAGGTTGCCCGGCTGCCAGCGCCCGCAACCCGGCGACCGCCTCATCCCGGTTGGCCGCGCATACCGTGGCGAAGGTTCCGTGGTGGGTCCGGTGGTGATTGAGCGTGTGCGCGACGTCGGCCAACCGAATCTGTGATCCGGCACCGGTCATCCAGTCGGCCAACGTGGTGGCCATCTCGGCCAATCGCTCAACGCTCTTGCCGCTGACCACCAGTGTGGTGACCGGCGGGACGGCCGGTTCTTCGAGCGCGGCCAACTCAGGTGCCTGTTCAAGAATGATATGGGCATTCGTTCCGCCGAAACCGAATGACGACACGCCCGCCCGACGCGGTTGTCCGGTGTCCGGCCAGGCGGTCACCTCGTCGACCACCTTCAATCTGAGTTCGTCGAACGGAATATGCGCATTGGGTTTCTCGAAGTGCAGATTCGCCGGGATCGTGCCCCGCTGTACCGCCAGGGTGGCCTTGATCAGCCCGGCGATGCCCGCCGCTGCTTCCAGGTGGCCGAGATTGGTCTTGACCGCGCCGGCCAGCAGCGGCATGTCGGGCTGCCGTCCCCGGCCGTACACCGCCCCGAGGGCGCGGGCTTCGATCGGGTCGCCGAGCAGCGTGCCGGTTCCGTGCGCCTCGACGTAGTCGACCTCCGATGGCTGCACGCCGGCATCGGCGCACGCCGCGCGCAGCACCGCGGCCTGAGCGGCCGGATTCGGCGCCATCAGACCGTTGGAGCGTCCGTCCTGATTGACCGCGGAGCCGCGAATGACCGCCAGCACCCGATCGCCATCACGCTGCGCATCCGAGAGTCGCTTGAGCACGGCGACACCGCAACCCTCGCCGCGGACGAAGCCATCGGCGGCGGCATCGAAGGTATGGCAGGCACCGGTGGGCGACATCGCTTCGGCGGCATCGAAACTTCGCGTCACGACGGGCGAGAGGATCAGGTTCACTCCGGCGGCGATCGCCAGTTCCGACTGGCCGGTGCGCAGGCTCTGGCACGCCAGGTGCACGGCAACCAACGACGACGAACATGCGGTGTCGACCGTGAGCGACGGGCCACGAAGGTCCAGGAAATAAGACAGCCGGTTGGCGATGATGCTCAATGCGCCGCCGGTGCCGGTCCAAGCGTCGATCTTGTCGAGATCGCGCGAGGCAAGGTAACCGTACTCGCTGACACACGAGCCGACGAAGACTCCGGTCTGTGAACGCTGCAGTGTCTCGGCCGGAATGCCGGCATGCTCGAAGGCCTCGACGGCCACCTCGAGAAGCAGACGTTGCTGCGGATCGATCCGGTCTGCTTCGCGCGGCGTGATGGCGAAGAAATCGGCATCGAAGGCATCGACATCGCTCAGGAACGAACCGAACCGGGTCGTTTCCGCTAGGGCCGTCGACGTTTTCTGCGAGCCATCCTCGAACGCTTGCCAGCGCCCTTCGGGCACAGTTGAGACCGCTGAGCGACCCGCGGCCAAAAACTCCCACAGTTGCTCGGGGCCGTGAATGTCTCCGGGGAGTCGGCAGCCCAGTCCGATGATGGCGATCGGTTCGGTCAGCGCACCGTCCATCGCACCCGGCGCCGCACCCCCCGTCTCCGCCTCGGGCGCCAAAAGCGCGGTGGCCAGAGCGTTGATGGTGGGGTTCTGCCAGAAGTCCACCGGCGACACCGGCCGGCCGAGGTGCTCGGACAGCTCACCGGAAAGGACCACGGCATCGCGGGATCCCACACCCAATTCGTTGAATGGGGCATCCGGGTCGATCTCGGCCGGATCGCAGGAGAGGTTCGTGATGAGGTAGTCGACCAGCCAGAGACGAAGTTCGGCGTGGGCGTCTGCCCCAGAGGTCATACCGCTATATCTAACCGGTTGAACTCGCCGTCACGATACAGATCAGCGCACGACGACCGCCGGATCTTGCCGCTGGTCGTGATGGGGATCGAACCGGGCGACACCAAAACGAGGTCAC
>SXGS01027192.1_pt1 | contig 22478 bp, 14 predicted proteins | sample 3174681 | NCBI WGS metagenome assembly SXGS01 (sample SAMN11356861, study PRJNA531348) | freshwater metagenome | isolation source: freshwater sample F1-80 | place: China: Fuxian Lake, Yuxi | collected 2017-12-25
CTTCGGTTTCGTCTTTCCGTTTACGACCGCGACCGCGCGGACTGCGCTTCTTTGTGCGTCGCTCTTCGGCCACTGCGGGTTCAGCAGATTCAGCAACTTCGACAGATTCGACAGCTTCAATCGGTGCAGCTTGCGCTGGAATCTCGACCTCAGGTGTCTCCTCAACCACGACTTCTACCCGGGGCTCGACTCGCGGCTCGATACGGACAGGGGGCGGTTCTGTGGCTGAACGAGCGGCGCGGCGTTCACCTTGTAGTAACCCGAAAGCGATAAGCTGGACTTCATCAGTGGCCAGCGTTTCGAGCACTTCTTCGACCATTTCCCCGGCTTTGTCTTCTGTCCCGGCTTCGACGTCGAATTCGGCAATGACCGAAAAGTAGAGCATCTTCGAGGACGCATACGGACCGCCTCCGGCAGAGACATCATGCTCGTAGTAATGAACGCGATTGTGACGAAGAGACTGAAAGAGCACGGCAGAGGCCCGCTCTGCAGCGTCTAACGAAGTCCCTTGGGCTTCAAATACAGCGGTAGTGTGAAAGTGTGGCATAATGGTTAGCGTCGTCACTATATAGAAGTGGAGTCTTTTTTCCGCAAGGGAGTGGCACCGTCATCGTCCGCTTTTTCACTTCCTTTCCAAGCGGATTACCTGCGCTGCGCAGGCTGGACCTCCTCCCAGTTTCGGAGTAGAGTAGCAACATTGGTCGGGGAGACACAGACCCCTTAGCGCTACGATTCTGGCAATTCGGCAAGACGTGAGCGGACCAGGCCTCGGGCCGACATTCGGCGGTCGGTTCCTGGCTGAGCGGTTTCTGGACCCGCGATGGGGGCGTCGAAAAAGGAGGTGATCCAGCATGGAATATTTTACGGTGAACTGTGAGGTGGCGGCCTCCTAGGCCGACAGACCCAAGTTGTTTCTGGGTGGTCGTTTGGGAGGACCAGACGCCACCGACACCCCGGCAGCCCGCTTTCACCGGCGGGACGTCTTCTGCAAGACGTAGCACTGTCGGGGTTTTGTTTTTCCTGGAGATACTCTACATGCCTATCCCTCACAATCAGCGTCGTACAGCGCAAGCCGTGCAAACCCTCGGTAGCAAATTGCTCGATCTCGCCACGCTCTCTTGGCATCAACTGCAAGAACATCCCGCCATCATGCAAGAAGTCGCCAAAGATCCCTTCACCAGCGAAGTAAAAGCGCAATCGGCGACAGCGGAATTCGTCATTTTCCTCGTCCATGCCTGCGACCGCGTGTCCACCTCAACTTTCGTGACGACGTTCCCCGAACAAGTCGCAAACGTGTTGCGCAATGCTTTCATGGGCGGACTCGTTGGCGTCACCTTACCCGCCTTTGTGCAGCAAGCATGCCCTGATGATGACGCAGAGGAGCAAGAAGAGACCCAAGCCGACCTCCTCCATCTCTATAATGCCCGGGCCACACAGTATGGGTTTTTTTCATTAGGCAGTGCGGATGCATCGGAGAGTGATGCCTTATTCAAGCTCGCTGGCATTCGCCTCGCAGAAGCGCTCGACTGTCCAGAAAACGCTGAAGTCATTACCCACGCCATCAACGTTGTTGTGTCGAGCCTGATTGCTCTGCGCGAGCAACTACCGCTGAAAGAGACGATTGCCGAACTCCTGGCAGGAGCGCAATGAAAGGACTGAGGAAGGGCGGATCGAGATTCTTTATTCATCATTCATCGTTTTCTTCGTCTTCTTCCCGACTTTTGTCGTGCGCATTTCTCGTCGCATATGCGCCTCGTTCAGCAACCATTGCGCTTGGCCAATACCCCGCAGGCTACGCAGTTCATCTTGAGAAAACACGTCGCCTTTGCGCAGCGAAACGACATCCAAGGCACGAGTCAGCGCAGCTTCGCAAAACTCGAACACGGCGAGCAGACTCCCCGACACTTCGGCTAACGAAGCAGCCAGCATTGCCGAGTGCGCTTTACTCACGGACTTCGTCACTCCGTACGAGCGGGTCGCCAAGGGTACCGGCCTCTCGGGTGTCCTATTGGTTTCCATCCCACGAGAAGCTTCGGTCTCTTTGGCGATAAAAGCGAAGTCGAGCTGGATTTCCTCGTAGCTGCGTGTCCGTTTCTCCATGGCCGTCCCTTTCCTTGGCCTTTTTCTCCTTGGCTATGTCTTGCGAGCGCACATGTCCAAAATGAGCGCATCGAACAAAGCCGCCGGTGAAGAGCGAGAAGATTTCAGCATGATATCTAGGGTTGTTGCGCTATGCAGGAAGCGGCGCAGATCCGCCAAAGCATACATACGGCTTTGGTTGAGCGCACCACGGAGACGCTGCCCACGCAGCCCAGTCTCTCGTTCGATTTGCAGCTCAGAGGCACCATTAGCGAGCAAATCTCTCACCCGCCACAAGCGACGAAAATGGCTCACCAGCGCGTGCAAGATACGCAGCGCTTCATTGTCGTTCGTCAACACTCGGCGCATCAACACGAAGGCCCGTTGGCGGTCACGGTGCCCCAGTGCATCCGCTAAGTCGAAAGCATCGTATTGGTGAGAATCGCCGACACAGGCAGCAACATCACTCGCGGCAATATCCTGAGCAGGAAAGACAAAGGCAGCAACTTTATCGATCTCCATCGCCAGAGCGGACAGATCTGCGCCGACAGAATCGGCAAGGAGACGAGCAGCATCGTCACTTAACTGTACTCCCCTGCCCCGCGCCAATTGCTTGGCCCAACCTGGGAGCTGGTTCGCGAAGGGCGGACGAAATTCCGCCACGATGCCGACTTTCCCGCATAGGGCAAAGAATTGTTGACGCAAATCCACTTTACCGTGCGCGCAGACGACCAAGGGTTGGGTGGCGTCACGCGTCTCTGCCGCCGCAGCGAGGCGTTCTCGGTCACCAGCTTTGAGGCGCTCAGCGCTTTTCAACACTACGAGACTTTGCGGGGCAAAGAGAGAAGGCGTTCCCCAGGTTTCCAGAACACGATCCAGCAGGTCCTCGCCAGCATGAAACACCGTGACCGGCACATCGTTCATGCGGCGACGCACGCGCAAGACTGCTTGATCAACGAGGTAGGTCTCCTCCCCATGAAAGAGATAGAGCGGGGCGAGTGCATCTTTTTCCAGACGCGCAAAGATATCATCCGCGCTAGGAAACGCTGAGGTCAAACGACTCGTGGCCATGGCTACGGTTGTATAGAGCGGAGGGAAAGAGAAGCAAGAAGGGCAGCCCTAGGGCTGCCCTTGCAGAGTCTAACGTTCTTCTTGTTCTAGATGTCCACACTCTTGCCGAGAGCAGACATCCGTGTACAGGAACGTTTATCCACGACCGTGGCGCAGCAAACGACCAGGGAGGGCGTTCGTGCATTGGCCGTCTTCAAAGGTCACTTCGCCATTGACCATGATCCAGCGATAGCCTTCGGCGTATTGCACGCGCCGCCATTCACCGGCAGGAAAATCATGGATGACCAACGGCTTTTCCGGGGTCATTTTCAGGCTGTTCAGGTCATACACCACAACGTCAGCAGGTGCGCCTTCGCTGAGTACACCGCGATCCTGAAAACCAGCGCAGCGAGCCGGAAGCGCACTCAAGCGATAGTGGGCTTCTTCCAAGCTCATGAAACCAGCATCCCGCACCATCCAGGTAATCATGTCGGTGGGATACGCACCCAAGGTAACAAACTTGGTGTGTGCTCCGCCATCGGACACGCCGGGAATGCTGTATTCCGAGGACATCAGTTCGGCAGCATATTCCTCGTTGACGTTACGCGCCGGGGTCTCAAATTCAGTCTTGAGATTGTCGGCGATGGCGAGGTCCAGCATCAGGTCCATCGGATGCTTGTTATCCATCTGAGCGGCTTGTTCCACCGTCTTGCCCACGTATTTCTGGAACTGCGGGTCGCTCACGGACTCAATGGTGAAGTCCTTGATCGAGCCGGTCACCACTGGCGTGTGGCCAGCATCGTATTCCGACACCAGCGCTTGCCGGAGCGCGGGATTCTTGAATTTCTGCATACGCTCGGCTGGGGTGCCCATGGTGACTTCGCGCCAGAGATCGCTGCCGTCAAACAGGTTCCAGTCCTCGAAGGAGAAAATGAAGCCTTGTCGGCGAGTGGCGGTCTGGTTGAAAATCTGGTGGCCACGCTTGTTGGCGTCGTCGATGTAGCGCATCGTGCGGCGATGGAGCGAGGGGCGATCATCACGCACGGCGGTGGCGTTGAACAGCACGGGGCGGCCAGACACGGAAGCAAGCTTTTCGTAGAGACGCATGTCATCTTTGAAGTCGGCGCTGGCTTGTGTGAGTTGGATGAAACCTTCCTTACGCTGGCCGAGAACTTCGGCGAACGCGAGCAAATCTTCTTCCGACATGGTGTCGGTCACCATCGGGGTGCCGTCGTAATCGCGCTGGACGGAAATGAAACCGTTCCCCAGGCGCTGACACGAGAAGCCGCAGGCACCGGCATCCATCGCCTCGTTCAGAAGGCGTTGCATTTCTTGGCGCTCGCTGGCAGTGGCCGGGCGGCTCTTGGCAGCTTCAAGGCCCATGACCCAAATCATGATGGGCGCAAGCGGCACGTAGCTAAGCACGTTGAGACCTTTGGGGGTACGTTCAAGGAAATTCAGCCAGTCAGGAAACGTAACCCAATCCCACTTCATGCCAGCCTTCATCGACTCGAAGGGAATGGCCTCGACGCGCGACATCGACAGCATGGCGCGATCACGGAGTTCCGGCTGGCATGGCGCAAAACCGAATCCACAGTTGCCAAGGACGAGCGACGTCACCCCATGCCAACCAGACAAGGTGCAGTACGGGTCCCAGTTAATTTGCGCATCGTAGTGGGTGTGCAGATCGACGAATCCAGGGGCGACGACGAGACCATTGGCATCTAACGTCTTTTGCCCGTCGCTGGGGCTCAATTTACCAATTTTTGCGATCTTGCCGCCTTTGATGCCGACATCAGTGACCACTCGCGGATTGCGAGCGCCATCGACGACAGTACCGCCGCGAATAACTACATCGAATTCAGGCATGGTTGTCCTCCTTAAAGGATTGCAAGGGATTGAATGTTCACTCAGGTTAAGTATCCGCACCATGCCATAGGCCGCACGGTCCGTCAACTCAAAAGTACGCGCAATCTGCCGGTTAGAATTGGAAAATAACGCTAAAAACTGTTTCGTGGCGACTATCGCCTGGACGCCCGAACCGGTCACCAATCGACCAGGGTCCAGGATCATGCGAGTGCATTCGCCAATAAAAATCCTGCGTCAGGCGCAGCAAGATGTGATTGGAAAACAAATAATCCACCGACACGCGATTGTAGGCTCCAGTGGAGACCGGATCGAAGGCGGCAACGAAAAGTGGCTGCCACAATCCGCCTGGACCATAGCTAGTCGAAGCCGACAGCGTCATCACAAATTCTTCTTGGTTGATCTTGTCCGTCAGGGCACTGACGTAGCGTCCCGGCACAACGTCGCCATTGAGAATTGCGTGATGCACTGACGTAGAGCCGCGGAAGAAGCGATTGTAATCGAGGTAGTGGCGCCAGAAGAACTGTCCAGAAACAAAGAAGGTGCGCAACTTGTTCAGCGGACGAATCCAGGTGGGCCGGTCGAACGCTAACATCACCACTGTACGCTTTGCTGTGTCGAAGCTGTTGTTATCCGGGTCGAAACGACGAGGAATCCCGCTCTTCAGTCGCACCGGTACGCCTGTAGACAGCGCAGCTTCCACACGAAACACGGCCTGGGTGTATTTCTCTTCCGAATAATTGGCAGCAAAGCCAGCCACATGTGCCCGCTGATTCACGGTGTTCACCACCGAACACAACGTATCGGAAGGGCACGAGCTTGCTTGCGCCGCCGCGAGGTCACGGCGGACCTTTAAGCCAGTGTCTCCAAAAGTGAAGAAGTAATTCAGACTGAAATCGATGCCACGCCAGATGCCTTTGAAACGCAGGCCAGCTTGGCTGCTTTCCAACCCTTTATCCGGCTTGCGATCAATCACGGTAGTGCGGGTGTCGAACAGCTGCCCACCTACCACTGCCGAGTTCGCCCGCGCACGTAAGCCATGACCGATAAACGCCCACGGACGGCGTGGGTCGGAGGTGCTCTTGCCGCGTTGAAAGTCCCAGGGAATCCACACGGCCTCAACGAAGGACTCTTCTAATGGCCCAATCTTGCCGATGTCATAAATTGCCCGGGCCATCCACAGCGGAATGCGGATATCTTCCCACGACTCTCGGCTCCAGTGCCAGCGAGTGTCCAGAGGATTGATCACATCAAGGGCACGGAAATTATCGGTTTCTCCCCAGACGATTTGTTGACGCCCCAAACGTAGCGAGAACGGCGGAATCGCCATGTCGGTGTAGATCTCGCGCAGCTTGTACTCAAATTTCCTTTTCTCTTTTTCCTGCTGCGTGAACTTCTCGCTATACTCGTCACCCAGGTCATAGAGCGAATCGTACACCGTGCGCCCAATGACTGTGAGCGACGCATCCTCAATCGGCCCAGCGCTGAAGCTGCCGAAGGCCTGCCCTTCCTGCAAGAAATGATACTTTGCCTCAATCTGCGCGGTGTTACGCTGCAAGATCAAACGCGCATCTTGGAACATGGATTCGCGCAAAATATTTTGCGCTTGCACGAAGCCCTCGATTTCGAGATCAGGACGCAGAGCAATAACCCCCCAAGACTTGGCGGGCACCAAGACTGATAGTCACCATAGTGCAAAGACAAACAGTTTCCGCAAGTCAGTCATCGACACCTTCCCCCTTCCGATGCAAGAGTTGATCGTTCCCTCAAAGATGAATGCGCGGCATCATAATGAGAACCTCCCGTCTATGCCACTAGGGTTGTAGGAAGGCTTGCCGGCTGACAGACGGGAGCCATGCGTGGCTGCGATTGACTTGCGCACCTTCGAACCATAGAAGAGCCGGACGGAAAGGAGCCTCTATTCACATGCCACGCGCCGAGAATCAGCTCGAAGAATCTACCAATGCGCATCCCTGTGCAGAGTGTTGCACTTCCCGGCTCGTGAGCCGGCGCACAGTGCTCAAATCAGCGCTTGGTCTTGGCGTGAGCCTCCATTTCGCGAGTATTGCCGAGAGCGCCGAGACCGACCCGAAAAAGCTGCGACCACAGATTGGCGACATTTTCCTCTTCTCTGCTGGTGCTCACCAAGGCCAAGTCGTCACCCTGAACAATTTACCAGAGGGAGGACCGCCAGCCTTCGCGTATCCTCTGGATCCCAAAACGCAAACCTTGCGTGATGGCTCGCGCCTGAACCGCGTACTTTTAGTCCATCTTGCCCAGGCCGCACTCACCGATCCCACCCGTGCCGTTGCGGCTGAAGGAGTCGTCGGCTATTCGGCCATCTGCCCGCACACCGGGTGCGACGTCAGCGGCTGGCAAGCCGACACCCAACACCTCATTTGTCCCTGCCACACTTCCACTTTCGACCCCAAAGATCGCGCTCGCGTCGTCGGCGGTCCTGCGCCGCGTTCGCTTCCGCTTCTTCCCCTGCAAATCGCAGATGGCAAGGTGACAGTTGCCGGAGCATTTTCAGCCCGCGTAGGTGCCGAGCAAAAATAAGGAGACTTCTTATGAACCAAGTCATCCGACTCATGCCGTTTGTCCTCATGACACTGGTCAGTCTGCTTTCCAGCCCAGTCACGGCCCAAAGCCCTGTTCCTTACACACCAGTCACGGCAGAACGCCTGCTCCAGCCCGAGGCGGACAACTGGCTCATGTATCGGCGGACCTACGACGGTTGGGGCTACAGCCCGCTGGATCAGATCAACACCAAGAATGTTGCTACACTGGCTCCATCCTGGACCTTCTCCACAGGAGTTGAGGAAGGGCATCAGTCGCCTCCGATTGTGAATAACGGTGTCATGTTCATCACGACCCCGAAGAATCAAGTGCTAGCATTAGACGCCAAGAGCGGCGAGATACTGTGGCGTTATCGAAGAGAGCTGCCGGAAGACTTATTCCAGCTCCATCCCACCAATCGCGGCATTGCTCTGTATGGAGACAAAGTCTTCCTCGCCACAGTGGACGCCCATCTTCTGGCCCTCAATGCCAAAACCGGAGAAGTCGTCTGGGATCAGACAGTAGAAAACTATCTCACTGGCTACTACATGACCCTGGCACCGCTGGTGGCACGCGGCAAAGTGATGGTCGGAGTCTCAGGTGGTGAGCTGGGCATTCGCGGTTTCATCCAAGCCTTCGACGCAGAGACTGGCAAGCCGGTGTGGAAGACGCATACTGTCCCTGGCCCTGGGGAAAAAGGCCACGACACATGGCCAGGCGAGACCTGGAAAACTGGCGCGGTCTCCATCTGGGTGACTGGCACCTACGATCCGCAACTCAATCTAGCCTATTGGGGCACCGGCAACCCTGGACCGTTTCTCAGCGAGGTGCGCAGGGGGGATAATCTCTACGCGAATTCGGTCATCGCCCTTGACGCCGACACTGGTGAAATCAAAGCGCATCATCAGTACCATTGGAACGATGCATGGGATTGGGACGAGGTCTCTGCGCCGCTCTTGCTCGATGTGAAACGACCAGGCAAATCCTTCAAAGCCTTGGTCCACGCTGGGCGCAACGGCTACCTCTGGCTGCTGGAACGTCACGCCGATAAAATTACCTTTGTCGATGCAACCCCGTTCGTCCACCAAAATGTCTTCACCAAGCTTGATCCCGAAACAGGCCGGCCGAGCTATGATCCGCAACGTATCTTCGGCGTTGGCAAACGAGCCGAATTCTGCCCTTCGCTATCGGGCGGAAAAACCTGGCCGCCAGCCGCTTACAACCCGCAAACCGGCTACCTGTACATCCCAGCCAACGAAAACCTGTGCAGCGCACTCACGGGCAAGCAGGAAACCTATACGGCAGGCCAACTCTATATGGGTGTGGATTTTTCAGACATCGAGTTCGTGCCACGTCCAGAAGCCAAACAACACATTGGCGAGCTTCAAGCCTGGGACCTGAACGCCGGGAAAAAAGCCTGGACGGTCAAGTTCAAGTCACATAACTGGGGTCCAGTATTGACCACTGGCGGGGGCCTCGTGTTTATGGGCGGCACCAATGACCGTTATTTTCGTGCGTTCGACGCCAAGACCGGCAAGCAATTGTGGCAACAGCGCACCAACTCCGGCGTCGTTGGCGTGCCGACTACGTACCAGATTGACGGAGTCCAATATATCGCCGTGCAATCTGGCTGGGGCGTTGATGCACAACGCGTTCAGGAGTTCCTTGATAAGGCCTGGGGTGTGAAAACCTTCATTCCTCAAGGCGGGGTGTTGTGGGTGTTTGCTTTGCGGAAATGATGAATTATGAATTGCAGACAGCAACAGCAGAAGATGCTTCGTTCATTCATCGTTCTGCATTCTGCATTCCATCTTCCGCTTCTCCGTCACGATCCAGTCTACCTGTTCATCCGCTGGACCTGCAGGAATAGTCGGGACGATTTGAAGTTCATAAGCCGGAGCAATGCGTACTGCTCCGCTCAACACTCCACGAAAAGCGCGGTCGTAATAGCCTTTCCCGCGCCCGAGCCGATGACCTTTCTCATCGAATCCAACTCCCGGCGTCAGCACGACATCTGTCGGCTGGAGGCCAGTGAGCAATTCGTCTCCTGAGGGACTCAAAATGCCGAACGTCCCGGGAATAAGCGTGTCATCAGGTCGTCGTCGGATGAACTCCAAACTCGCGCGGTCGGCGGAGATGCGCGGATAGTAGACAGACTTCCCCTGCTGGATGGCGGCTTGCCAAAGCAAGTCGGTCTCGACCTCATGATCGTTCGCGTTGTACAGCACAAGGGAATCTGCTCGTACAAACTGCGGCATCATGATCAGGCGCTCAGCAATGCGTTGACTCAGCGCTCTCACATCCGCTAGCGATAAGCTCCGTCGCCGCGCACGAAGCAAGGTGCGTAAGAACTGTTTTTCCTCGGACATAGGACAGCTCCTCGCTTACGGCACCACCAGTCGCGCAATATCTTGCCCCAATTGCATCCGTTCATGGAGTGGCAATCCAGGCACAAGCTTCTGATCCACCGCCGTGAGGAGCGGGCGCAATCCTTGCCGATTGGCAAGCTGAATCGCCAACCCTGGACGCGCGTTCAATTCCAGCACGCACGCACCACGCTCCACATCCAGTGTCAGATCAACACCCAGATAGCCCAACGCCACCGCGTCGGCGCAACGCGTGGCCGTGAGTAAGAGTTCGCTCCACTGTGGAATACCTACCCCAAGCAAAGGCAAGTCGGTATCTGGATGATGGTGAATCCAGCGCTTCCCAGCTATGGCAGCCACCGTTTCCCCCGTTGTTAAATCGACGCCCACGCCGAGCCCGCCCGCGTGCAAGTTTGCCCGTCCTTTCGATTGCTGGGTCGCAAGTCGCAGCATGGCCATCAGCGGCACGCCACGATAGAGAATCACGCGGATATCCGGCAAACCGCGAAAACTCAGGCCCGCGAGCAGCGGATGCGCGTGCAGACAACGTTCGACCAACGCCTCGTCATAGCGCTGGTTCAATGAGAAGACCCCGCCTAGGATATCCGACAGATGACTCTCCAACTGGCGGACAGGCATGCCTCTGCCTTGCACAGTCAGAAAGCCATTGCCATCGTAGCCAGTCACGACGAGGACACCTTCCCCGCCGGCACCTTGTGCAGGCTTCACGACAAATTCGCCCCAGGCACGAGAATCCTGGGCGAAGCGGCGGGTCTCGTACTGAAAACGATACACCGCCAAGGTCTCAGCCACCGGCACCCCAACCGCCAGTAACGCCGCTTTGGTTTTGAGCTTATGATCGACGGTCTGAAAGAGGTGACGCGGGTTATGTCGGGCCATGAACTCGCCATTGCGTCGATTGATGCCCAACACCTCTCGGGCCAGGAAGCCGAGGTTTCGTATCATCCTGCTGACACTTTCCTTCTTTCTTCTATCGCCACCCGTTCCCGATCCTGGGCTAAGCGATAAAAGCGTACATACTCAAGTAGCCGCAACCCACGCCAACGCCCGAGCCACAGCTCAATCGCAATCACACCCAGCAACACCTCGGGAAAGGCCAAGACCAGTGGCTTCAGGCCAGTCTCTTCGATACCCACATACGAACAGGTTGCCACCAGTAAGGTGTTGCGAGTGAGGCGCAGTGCTTCGCCTGTCCCGCGCTCCATCTGGGTGTTGGTAAAGTTTTCGATGGTGTTCGCCATGATCACCATGGGAAAAATGCCAGCGTGCGACAATGCGCCAACTCCTAGCACCGCCCCGAGCACCGTCATCCCCACCATGCTCACCGCCACCACGGCAATCAGAATCGCAACGCGCGAGACCAAGTGAAGCCGCAAGCCCTGGAGCATAAATCGCAATCCTGTACCAAGCCCAACAATCACCGCGAATACGGTGAGGCCCCACCCCAATCCTGTGGTCAGAAACGCCAGCGACAGGAGCATAGGAGAGAAGGTACCAAACGTTTCCAGACCAATGACATTGCGAATAATAACCAGAAAAAATGCGATCAACGGCAAGACCAGGATAAAGTTCAACGCGGGGAGTGAGATTTGCGACTGCACGGCGACCGTCCACAAAGCCACGACTTGCCGCCGCCACCAGGGTAACTGCACGGCAGTAGCTTCGGTCATCACGATCACAGGAGTCTCTTGCTGCTGAGCATTCTCCACTACCGCAATGTTCGCACGTCCCTGCGCTCGTGCTCGCTCCCACAAAGGCATGAGGTCGCCTTCGTGGCGGAGCAACACCAACTCTTGAGGCTTGAGCAGTCGGATAATCACCGACCCCAACACCTCGCCCACGGTCTGAGGAAATGTGCCAGCGACAGTCACGCGGAGGTTGGTCATGGGAATGCCAAGCTCGCCCTGCTTGAGCAACGCGTACAGACCAGCAGTGCCTCGGGCATTCACAACTAACAGATCGGCTTCACGGAGAAGCGTGAGATTATCGCTGAGCAAAGAAGGCAGATATTGCTCACGATAAGAACTCGACTCGAAATCCGCGCTGAGGAGCGCGACATTGATTTGCCGGTCGCGTGCTTCGGCCAGGATACGTTCAGCGGCAACAGGCGGAATCACGTTATCGTTCACCAGCACCACATTGGCCACCGGATGCTCGACATACGTCGCAATGGTGTACATTCGTTCATTCCCCTGTCGAACGCCGCTGCGGCGCGCGTGCGACTCAGGCGTTATCGGCTGGCCGGCGACGAGGGCTTCGCTCCGTGTCACTTGACGGATGGTGAAACTATACTCGACCGGCACTTGGCGCGTGTGCACCAACAAGGGCAAGTCGTTGCGATACAATGCTAGATACGTGTTCGGCAGCCACGCGAAATAGCCACCAGCCGGGTCCATCGGCACCCACGATTCCCCCAGCAAGGCCTCCACCCAAGAAATCGTCGTGCGTTTCTTCGCCGAATCGCCCAGACGGATTCCGCCAACCACCCGTGCCGGAATGCCGCTGGTACGCAACAGCGCGACCAAGGCACGAGTCTTGCCCGCACGACCGCCCTGCCCTGCGGTCAGCACGGCCAAGGCATCGTTGCCGTCTTCGCTATGCGGTGCCGCTGGCAAGGCAGCCACGTGATCGTACAGGGCGCGGACAACTCGCGGCAGCTTCGTTTCCCCCTTGTGCAGTCGCGTCGACAGATTGCGTATGGCCAAGGTGTTGCTCTGAATTGCCGTCGAAGGCTGGAGATAACGCGCCTGTTCGGGCAGCGACTGAGCAGGGAGCGGTAACTGTGGCAGCTCGCTCCGCGCATCGGCAATCTGCACGGTGTATTCGTAGACCAAGAGTGACGGCGTATTATTCGTTCCCGTATTCACAAGCCAATGCCCCCACAGATTCAGCCCATCCGACTCTTCACGGTAGGTCACGCCCTCCACACTCGCACGGCGCGACAACACGCTTTGCCGACCATCGGACAAGGGCAACAGCATCTGCACATGGTTCCCTGCCACAGGTGTAGCAATCGTCATGTGCACTGCAATTTTCCAGTATGCGGTAGCCGGATGAGTAGGAGATTCAGCAGGAGGAGGAACGGTCGGAAGCGAAAGTGCATCCTCGGCACTAAACACCGGCTCTTCCTCTGGCGTCGATTGCGCCGAGGTAGCAGATAGCACCACCCACAGCAGCAGACCCAGGACAATACGAAACATGAAACGAGCCATCGTTATGCTCGTTATCCTAAGGGGGAAATCCGACGGGTGCAAGAAAAGGGCAAGGCAAAAGGCAAGACGAGAGACGCGCGAGGATAGTGGATAGAAACGTAGGATGCGCTGCGCGACCACTTCATTCGTCATCCTGTCTTCCTTCTTTCGCCGTTTCCTTCTTTCCCCCTCCAACATCCTGAATGCTGGCTTCCGACTTCTGCGTTCAGCATTAGCTTCTGGCCTCGTCCCTGTCTCTTGCGTATCCCTTGAATTTTCCTATATGTTCGGGCTCGCACATGGTAAGGAAACTTCAAGAGTGACGACCCTCCGTCAGACCTACGCCTCGATTCTCCCGCTTGTCGAACAACCTGCACGTTATACCGGCGGCGAACGCGGCACCGTGTTGAAAGACCCAGTGCAGGTGCGGTTGCGTTTCGCACTGGCGTTTCCCGAAGTATATGAAATCGCGCAGTCGCACCTTGGTCTGCAAATTTTGTACGATCTCCTGAACGGCCGTGCAGAGATTCAAGCTGAGCGGGTCTATGCCCCGTGGGTTGATATGGAAGCGCAGCTGCGGAAACGCGGAGCGCCGCTAGCGTCGCTCGATAGCTGCTCGCCACTGTCTGACTTCAATATCATCGGTTTCAGCCTCCAGTACGAGCTGACCTACACTAATATCCTCATGATGTTGGACCTTGGCGGTGTCCCACTTTTCTCGCGCGACCGCGACGAGACGCACCCGCTGATTATTGCTGGCGGGCCCTGCGCGTTTCATCCAGAACCTATCGCTGAGTTCATTGATGCCTTTCTGCTCGGCGACGGCGAGGAGGCAGTCTTCGATATTTGCGACGCCTATCTTGCGTGGGACAAAAAGGATCGGGGTGCGCTGCTCAAAGCTCTCAGCCGTATTCCCGGAGTGTACGTCCCAGCGTTGTTCTCGTTGCATCATGCTGAAGATGGCACGCTGCTCACTATCCAACCCCATGATCCCGAGTATGCCATTGTCAACAAACGGGTCGTGCGTGATCTGAACTCCATTCCGCCTATCCGCAACCAAGTAGTGCCCAACGTCACCATCGTCCACGACCGCATCGCCGCCGAGGTGATGCGTGGCTGCGTACGCGGCTGTCGCTTCTGTCAAGCGGGTTACATCTATCGTCCGCTGCGCGAGCGCGACCCGCGCGCCCTGCAAGAGCAAATTGAGAAGCTCATTGAGCAAAGCGGTTACGAGGAAGTCTCCTTGCTCAGCCTTAGCACCGGGGATTACAGTTGCGTAAACCCGCTGCTGCGCGAGCTGATGAACCGCTTTGCTGGATTGAAGGTGTCGGTGTCGTTGCCCTCGACACGAGTGGATGCCCTCTCGCCTCACATCTTGGAAGAGATCCGTCGCGTGCGGAAAACCGGCTTCACTCTGGCCCCGGAAGCCGGCTCACAACGGCTGCGCGATGTCATCCAGAAAGAGTACAAGGAAGAAGAGCTGGTTGACGCAGCGAAGATGCTCTTCGGTCTCGGTTGGAAGAGCGTGAAGCTCTACTTCATGCTCGGTCTACCTACGGAGACCGAGGAAGATCTCCTCGGCATCGTCGATCTCAGCCGCAAAGTCTCGGCTGCCGGCAAACATAAACGTCAGGTGACGGCGAGTGTCTCCACCTTCGTGCCGAAGCCGCATACTCCCTTTCAATGGGCAGCCCAAGTGAGCCTGGAAGAGACCGAGGCTCGGCAAAGTTTGTTGCGCAAGGCGCTGCGTCGCCACGGTATCCAGTTCAAATGGCATGACTCACGCTCGTCGTTTCTCGAAGGCGTCTTTGCCCGAGGCGACCGGCGCTTATCTGGACCGCTGCTCACCGCCTATCGTCTCGGGTGTCGCTTCGACGGTTGGACGGAGCAGTTTCGCTTGGACCTGTGGCAGCAAGCCTTTGCCGAACATGGTATCGACCCAGATTTCTACCTGCGTCGCCGTCTCCTCGACGAAACCCTGCCGTGGGACCACCTGGACAGCGGTGTCTCGAAGAAGTGGCTGCAACGCGACCTCGCTAAAGCTTTTGCCGCCACCTTGACGCCAGATTGCAGTGTCGAGCGTTGTTCGTACTGCGGAGCCTGCGACTTCAAAACCGTGCGCAACGTCACCTACCATCTGAGTGGTGCCAAAGGCGCAGAGCATCGCGGTACGCAAGTGGATACCTGGGCAGCGAACCTTTTGCCAGAACATAGTGAATGGGGCACACGACAGTGGCAGACCATGCAGGAGAAGAAAGGCACTAGGCACCAGGCAACAGGCACCAGTGGGGAGGCGAACACTCAGCACTCAACCACAAGCCACGAACCACGAACCACGAACCACAAGCCACGAACCACGAACCACGAACCGCGAGCCACGAGTCACGCCAATGCGGAATCCTGGCTGGCTGGCGACCCTAACACGATTGCCATGAGCCAAGGGGAGAAAAAGCCGGCAGTGATGCGGGTGCGCATCATGTACAGCAAGCTAGAGGAAGCGCGGTTTCTCGGGGCCAAAGAGGTGGCAACACTCTTTGCTCGTGCGGTCCGCCGTGCCCATCTTCCTATTGCCTATAGCCAAGGGTTCCATCCCCTGCCACGGTTGAGCTTCGGACCGGCTCTCCCCATGAGCATCGAAAGCGAAGAAGACTTCATCGATCTTGAACTGAGTGAGCAACTGACGGCAGCCGAAGTCGGCGCACGTCTCAACGCAGAACTCCCGCGCGGATTTTGCGTGCAATGGGCAGAAGTCATTGACCTCCATGCACCGAGCGTCGACGCCACGATCAGCGGCTTGCGCTACGCGGTGGCGGTCGATTCATTGCCGTCCGACAAGCAAACGTCAGCGTTTCTGGCCACGAGTCTGAACGCCTACCATGCGGCAACGAGCATTCCCCTGCGCAAGCACACACGCAGCGGGGACAAAATTGTCGATGCCAAGCAATTCGTCGAGCGCGTCGCGCTGACCACGCCAACAACAGTGCAGTTGGAGCTACGTGTGACGCCAGCGGGAACGATCAAGCCGCACGAATTTGCCGGGACGTTGTTCGGCCTCACTACAGAGGAAGCCAAGATCTTACGGTTAACCAAAATTCAGACCCTGTTTCATGCTCCGTCCACAGCCGAGCTTCCCGACGAGCACGAACACAGTGCAACTACGCCGCTCGAACATGCGGCGACATAAGTAGCGTCCGTGCGCCAACGCATTATTATCAATTCTACTCCCCAAGAAGCCAGGGTCGCGCTGCTCGAAAACGAGACGCTGGTCGAGATTCATATCGAACGTGCCCAGCAACGTAATCTTGCTGGCAACATCTATAAAGGCAAAGTCGCTCGGGTCTTACCCGGCATGCAGGCGGCCTTCATCGAAGTCGGCCTGGAAAAAGCTGGCTTCATTCATGCGTCAGATCTGTTCGGCGGTTCTCTCCCTTCAGGTTTTTTCGAGGAGGACGACGACCATGACGACGATAATGACCGCAGCATGGACGAGATCCCCGACGAATATGCCAACGGCGACGACGCCCACGGTGAAGATGACCACGCTTCGGCCAACGGAGCCGCCGCACGCTCAGGACCGCCTCGGCGCGGCAGACGCGAGCGCTTCACCTCGCACACTCCGCTGGAAGACCGCATCAAGAAAAACCAAGAACTGATAGTCCAAGTCACGAAAGAACCGCTCGGCACCAAAGGCTGTCGCCTCACCTCGCACATCTCGCTGCCGGGTCGGCATCTCGTCTACACGCCGACGGTCAGTCACATCGGCGTGTCACGGCGCATTGCCGATAGTAAAGAGCGCAAACGCCTACGCGATATCGTGCAAGAGCTGCGTCCACCCGAAGGCGGGTTTATCGTCCGTACGGCGTGCGAAGGTCTCACCAAAAAAGAGATGCACGATGACATGCGCTTTCTGCTCAAACTCTGGAGTGGAATCGCAAAGAAAGGCGAATCGCTGAGCGCACCTGCCGTGCTGCATGATGATATGGATGTCATCTTACGCATCATCCGCGACTTGTTCACGGCGGATGTGGAAGAGGTCATCATCGACGCCCCGCAGGACTACGAGCGTGCAAAAGAGTTCATCGAGTCTTTCCTGCCACGCCTCGTGGGTCGCATTAAGCTGCACAACCGCCCCGAGGCGATTTTCGACTACTACAATATCGAGCCGCAAATTGCCAAAGCGCTCGACCGCCGGGTATATCTCAAATCTGGCGGCCACATCGTCATCGACCATACTGAGGCACTCACCGCCATCGACGTAAATACTGGCCGCTTCGTGGGCAAGCGCGACCAAGAAGAGACCATGCTTCAAACGAACCTCGAAGCCGCCAAGGCCGTGGTCGAACAACTCCGCCTACGTAACATCGGCGGGTTAATCATCATCGATTTCATCGACATGGATCGAGCCGGGAATCGCAATAAAGTCACCGAGACCCTACGCGAGGCGCTGAAGCAGGACAAAACCCGCAGCAGTATGCGCAAGATCAGTGAGCTGGGTTTGGTGCAGATGACACGCAAGCGCACCCGCGAGAGCTTGCTCCGTCAGTTGTGTGACCCGTGTCCGTACTGCGAAGGCAAAGGCTATCTGCGCTCGGTGCCAACGGTGGCCTCCGAGATCCTGAGGCAAATCCGCAAAGAAGCATTTCGTCATCCCGCCGCGCCACACCTTATCGTCCGAGCACATCCAGAAGTGCTCACCTTTCTCTATGACGAGGAAGGCGAACGACTTGATGAGCTAGAACACTTTCTCCGCAAGCGGATTTTCCTGCGCGCAGCCGCCGAGTTTCATCACGAACAGCACGAAATTGTCGCAACCGAGTCGCTCTCGCACTCACCAGCGCCAGTACCGATACCGGTGGAAGAAGCTCCGGCACCACCGCCCCCTGCCCCATCTGCCCCGAAAAAGGCAGCCGGGCGCTCACGGCGGCGGCGGTGAGATTACGCGGTGCGATTAATCAGTGCGTCACCCAATCGAACGTGCAGGTGACGGCACGTTTCCAATCGCGATAGCGCCGTTCGCGTTCGGTCGCAGGAAGAGTGGGCTGCCATGTTCGGTCCTGTGCCCAGTTGGCGCGCAATTCATCTTCCGTTTCCCAAAAGCCCACCGCCAAGCCAGCAGCATAGGCTGCGCCTAGCGATGTCGTTTCGGACATTGCTGAGCGAATCACCGGTACGCCGAGCATGTCGGCCTGAAACTGCATGAGCAAGGCGTTGCTCACCATACCGCCGTCCACTTTGAGCGATTGCACAGGCACTCCAGCATCGGCATGCATGGCATCCACTACTTCGCGTGTTTGGAAGGCTGTCGCTTCCAGAGTGGCACGAGCCAAGTGGCCTTTGTTGGCGTATCCGGTTAAGCCCACGATCACCCCGCGTGCATCATCACGCCAATAGGGTGCGAACAGGCCAGAAAATGCCGGGACGAAAAATACCCCGCCGTTGTCCGCAACTGTAAGTGCCAACGCCTCAATATCGGAGGACCGCTCGATAATCCCTAAATTGTCGCGCAGCCACTGCACTGCCGCCCCGGCGATGGCGATAGAACCCTCTAAAGCGTAATGCGCCGGTTGCTTTCCCAACTGGTAGGCAACGGTGGTCAGCAAGCCGCTCTTGGAGTGGACAATCTGCATTCCCGTATTCAGGAGCATGAAACAGCCGGTGCCGTAGGTATTTTTGGCCTCCCCAGGCGCAAAACAGACTTGTCCGAACAGCGCAGCTTGTTGATCGCCAAGATCGCCCGCGACAGGTACGCCAGCCAGCACCCCCTGCGCTTCACCGTAGATCTCGCTTGAAGAAGCGATCCTCGGCAGCATGGCACGCGGGACCCCCATGAGTCGCAGGACTTCGTCGTCCCATGCCAAGGTCTCCAGATTCATCAGCATGGTACGACTGGCATTTGAGACATCCGTGACATGGACGCCGCCCTGCACTCCACCAGTCAGATTCCAGATCAACCACGAGTCGATGGTGCCGAACAGCAACTGTCCGGCGGCGGCTTTGTCGGCAGCCTTGGGAACGTGCTCTAAAATCCAGCGAAGCTTCGGTCCAGAAAAATAGGTAGCCAACGGCAACCCCACTTTGCGGCGTAGTTGCTCCTGCCCGCCTACAGCAGCAAGTTGCTGGCAAATCTCGGCGGTACGTGTGTCTTGCCAGACGATTGCGTTACAGACTGGCTTGCCAGTAGTGCGGTCCCACACCACCGTGGTATCGCGCTGATTCGTGACGCCAACAGCGGCGAGATCGCTTGCCCGTAGGCGGCCTTGTTGCAGAGCACTGGCAATCACTTCTTGGACATTACGCCAGATCTCGTGTGGATCGTGTTCCACCCAGCCTGGCTGAGGGTAGAGCTGGGCATGTTCCTTTTGAACACGCGCCAGCACAGTGCCGCGTTGATCGAAGATCATACAACGAGAACTCGTCGTACCTTGGTCGATGGCGGCGATGAAGTGGGACATCTCTGAGAAAGAAGCCAGGAGCTGAAGGGAAGAGAGACGAGCCGGGGAAGCGGAGACGGGGAGAAACGGAGAAGAAAAAAGCTGTAGATTCGCTCTCCGCTTCCCCGGCTCCCCCGTTCCCCGATTCAGCAGGAAACGAACGGATACAGTCGCTTTTGCAGCGGTTACGCCAGCCCCAGTTCACGCAGCTTCGCCGGCAGCGGGTGTCCGGCATTATCCCATCCTCGCAGTTGGTAGTATTCGTCAAGCATCGGAGGAAGATCGACGACATGGCCTTTGCTCGGACCTTCGGTCAGTGGTTCTGCTGTAATACGCGGCGGCAAGTTGTCGTCAGCGCGGGTCAGTCCAGCGGCGTTGTTAAACATCCGCTCTAGATTCCAGATGCGCTCGCCGATTTTGAGCATATCTTCCGGGCCGCCAGCATTGTGGCCTAGCGATTCACTCACCATGGCGATGACATCCTCGCCGGGATTCATATCGAACGTCGAAAATAAGCAAATCCCAGAAGCATCCACAAACGAGGTCGTGTTCTGCAGGATCGTGAGCCAGTACGGTTTTTCCTGCGTGGTAAATGGATCGAGCTTGATGGGATTGCCGAAGTGTTCAAGCGAGATCGTGTAGCCACGGAGATGGCACGCGCCGCGATTCGAGGTCGCATAGGCCAAGCCCATACCAATCGAACCACGCGGATCGTAGGCGGCAAAGCCTTGCTTCTTCGAGCCCATGAACAGTTCTGGGTGGCCATAATGCTCGGCCAAGCGATAGCCGCCTTCAGCCAGCCAATGTCCGATGGGGCCGGTGCGAAAGGCCTGTGCTTCCAAGAGCTTCACCAAGGCATCCGCATCACCAAATTTCAACGGGAAACCGATGTCGCTCTCGGGAATGTAACCTTTCTCGGCAAGCTCAATGGCTGTGCCGATGGCAATCCCGGCTTCCAGCGTATCCAGCCCGTATTCGTTGCAGAGGTAGTTGGCTTTGATGATCGCAGCCAAGTTATCCACGCCGCAGATCGTGCCCACGCCGTAGATGGTTTCGTATTCCGGGCCTTCGCCATGCCCGTCGAACTGTCCATGACCGCTCACCTTGGTCACGCGTCCACAGTGGATCATGCAGCTATGGCAGCCGCGATTACGCGTCATGAAGTCGCGCTTCACAATCGTGCCGTCCACGGCGGCAGCGCCTGAAAATACGCCCATCTGGAAGTTGTTGGTCGGCAGCATGCCCACCATATTCATGTAGGACACCGTGCCAGCAGTACCCAGCATCGTGAGTCCGCCAGTGGTTGGACCTTTGACCAGCTTGTCACGGCCTTTCAGCACGGCGGCGGTGAAAGCCGCAGGGTTGGCGATCTTGAGACCTTTGGTGCCGCGCACGGCAACAGCCTTGAGGTTTTTCGATCCCATGACCGCGCCGACACCTGAGCGACCGGCAGCCCGTCCTTTGTCGTTCATGACACAGGCGGTACGGGCAAGATTCTCACCGCCTTGGCCGATGGATGCAACGCGGGTCTCAGGATGGGTCTCTTCACGGATGATGTTCTCCGTGTCATCGACAATTTTGCCCCAGAGATGTTTCGCGCTACGAATCTCGACCTTATCGTCTTGGATGTTGAGATACACCGGCTCTTTGGCCTTGCCCTCGACCATCAGGTACTCGTAGCCCGCGTAGCGCAGCGCCGGACCCCAGTAACCACCAGAGTTCGAGCACGCGATGGCACCCGTCAGCGGCGACTTGGTAATCACCATGTAGCGACCGCCAGTGGGCGCGTACGTCCCAGTCACTGGACCAGTGGCAAAGATCAGTGGATTACGAGGATCAAGAGCATCAACTTTAGGGTCCATGCTGTCCAAGAGGAGCTTACTGCCCACCCCTCGGCCGCCAATGAAATCCTTGATCGTCTGTTCCGGCACGGCTTCTTTGCGAATTTCCCCAGTGCTCAGATTGACACGCAGAAGAGTGGCTCCTTGCATAACGCCCTCCTAGGCAATAACACGAACGAGATTGTGATTTTCCTTGTGGTGTCTAGCATGTCCGGCACGAGTGAACAAGGACGCGAGGCTGCTCTTCCGTCTGTGGTCTCCTCGTAACATCTCGTGCTCGAAGCCAACACGCAGCTTACCGACCCGGGAAATTTGGTGGTCGCCTTTCGACAAAATGCGCCACACCTTCTTTGAAGTCTTCGCTGCTCAGGCTCGCTGCCACATCCGGAATCGACGCATGCAGCGCTGCTCCGAAATCCAGATTCTGCGCTCGGAAGAGCTGCTGTTTCATTACGCGCATCGAACGCGGGGAAACCATGGTCGCCATTTCCAGAGCGTAAGCACGAACTTCCGACATGAACGATTCAGGGGCAAAGACCTTGTTGACCAACCCCATCTGCAACGCTTCTTCTGCGGTGATTTTGCGCCCCGACAAGAGCAGGTCGATTGCATTAGGCAGCCCAACAATGCGCGGCAGAATCCAGTCGATGCCATGTTCCGCCACCAGCCCACGTCGGGCAAACGCCGTGGTGAAAACGGTCGCACGTGAGGCGAAGCGCAGATCGGCATACAAGGACACCACTAAACCAACACCAGCAGTCGGACCGTTGAGCGCGGCAATAATGGGTTTGGGCACGGTCGGGAAATAGGCATGGCGATAGGCGAACGCTTGCGGCAAATCGAGTCCGCCTTTGACCGGACCTAATGCATAGGCCTCGGCTCGCATGGTAGCTAAGCGCTCGGAAGGAGCGTTGCTCTTCGCCACACTTTGGCTGGCGCTGTTGAGGTTGGACATGTCGGCACCAGAGCAGAAGCCCCGCCCTGCCCCGGTGAGGATAATCACCCGCACACCATCATCCGCGCTCGCTTCGCTCATCGCCGCACGGACCTCATGCTCCATCACCGGTGTCCAAG
>SXGS01424994.1_pt1 | contig 22468 bp, 15 predicted proteins | sample 3174681 | NCBI WGS metagenome assembly SXGS01 (sample SAMN11356861, study PRJNA531348) | freshwater metagenome | isolation source: freshwater sample F1-80 | place: China: Fuxian Lake, Yuxi | collected 2017-12-25
CAAGGTGATGAACCAGGATCGCTTCGACCTTGCGTAAGCTCTGACGTGTATTCGATCTGGGCTTTGCGCCGGAAAAGACATCGCTTTTGGGATCGGGTTTATCGGGGTGGGGACGAGCCGCACTGCCGTTGAATTAAGCAAGGTGCCAGGGGGAAACTCGTCGGCTGCTCCCTCTCCTCCCACAGCGGGAGGAGGGTTGCTCGAACCTCAATAAAAACCCCTCTCCCCAACCCTCTCCCCGTCCGACGGGGAGAGGGAGAACCCGAATCGGATCACTCATCTTTCCTTAATTCAACGGCAGTGGGACGAGCCGTCCCCGCCCCTGTTACCAAGGCTCAACCTGTGGCAACCTTGAGTATAGTCATCACTGGTTTGCGGTCCTCTAAGAACCGCCAATTCAGCTCAGAGATTTGGAGAACACAGAGAAAGACTGCTTTCCTTCCCTCCTGAGCCTCCGTGTCCTCCAAAACTCTGCGCTGAAGAACTGGTGCGCCCCATAGCCAAGGAAGTTCACACCCTCGATTCGCATCAAAATCTTTGAGGTGTTACCCCCGGTATTACTGGCATTCCTCAACCCGCCGCAAATGTCAGCCGGATGCTCTCATCCGCAGCCATCGCCGCGCTGCTTCACGCGTTTCATCCGGCGAAGCCAAAGAGCCTTCGTTCCTTGATGATCGCGGCGACTTGCGATGGCACCTGCTTTTCCCAACCAACGGCACCCGATTGGATCTTTGCCAGAACGTCGCGGGAGAAAATGGAAAGACAATCGGGGTCGTAGCCGCGCAAGGGTGCGATGAAGCGATTCTCCAGCAGATGCGCATAGAGATGTGTGAGATTCGTCGCCACTTGCAGATTTTGAGCGGTGATAAGCGCGCCATTGCGCTTCTCACGCAGGGGGTAAACGTAAAGCTTGAGGTCATTCTTGAACAGCCGGCCAAATGATTCGAGGATGCCACCGTCCAGGCTGGTGTAGTATTTTTCCTCGAAAATCTCCCTCAAACTCGGCACCCCCATCACAAAACCAACCATCTTCTTCGTGTAACGGAAGAGGTGCGCGGCCAGCCGGTAGTATTCGCCGTAGTTGGAAATCAACACGGTCTTCCCAAGCGCGCCGAGCACATCGACTCTCGCGAGAAAATCCTTGTGATCAATCCCCCCTTCAGTCGTCAGGTTCTTCATGGTCATTTCCATCAGCACCACGACTTCCTCGCCCTGCACCTTCGGCTCCTGAACGAACTGCCCTTGAGCGCATTCCAGCATGTCGATGGTCACATTGGTGACGGGGCGGAAACTCCCGCGCTCAACGAGGATCGACTTCTTGTGAAGAACGTCCGAAGGCTGCACCACCTGTCCATCGGCAGTAAACATGGCTGCGTTGCTCAATCCACCTTGAACCAGCTTCAACGACATCAAGCGATTGTCCAAGTGCTCGAAAGCCGGACCAGAGAACTGAATCATGTCCACCTCCACACGGCTGGCGGTCAGATTGTCCACGAGAGAAGCGATGAGTTGCTCCGGATCTGTGAAGAGATACATCGCGCCATGCACAAGATTGACGCCCAGGACACCCAACGCCTCCTGCTCCTGCACAGCGTCCCGATCCGATAGCCGCACGTGCATCAGGATTTGCGATGGTGGCTTCAGCGGCTCGCTTTGAAAGCGGATTCCCATCCAGCCGTGCGCGTCTTCGCGTTGCGAGTGTCCGCGTGCCGCCACAGTGTCGGCGAACACAAAGAATTTCGTGTGCGATCCACGTGTCGCCGCAAGTCGTTCAATCAGCAGCCCGTATTCGTGATCCAACATCGATTCAACCCGCGGACGGCTCACGTAGCGCTCACACGGGCCGTAAATCGCGTCGCTGAACTTCATGTCATAAGCGGACATGGCTTTGGCTATGGTGCCCGATGCGCCGCCCACGCGGAAGAACCAGCGCGCCACCTCCTGGCCTGCGCCGATCTCGGCAAACGTCCCATACTTGCTGTCGTCGAGGTTGATCTCGACCGCCTTCTGGTTGGTGCTGATAACGCCCCTCTCACTCATGAGTGGATCTTGAGCAATTCTCCGGGAAACGCCAGACGGAACAGGAGTGGTGATGATGTGACCACCAGCACGCGGGGACGATCACGCCATGCATCAGCCCGAATCAGAAGATATCAAAGTCGTATCGCAATTTCATCCCGGGGCGAGGGATAGATACCGTTTCGCGCCGGCTGTTGCGATGGACATCGAAGCGGCGTGAACGCCGTGGTTCTTCAAATCAAACCACTACCGACCTCAAGGGCCGCTCGACTGAGGTCGGGATCTATGATTACAATTTCGACATGAAATCAACGGTTCTGAATTCGCATCACAACTTCATCTGCTCATGAGACTCGACGCTCATCAGCACTTCTGGCGTTACAGCGCCGCGGAATATCCCTGGATTCCACCCGGCTCCGCGCTCCAAAGGGACTGGCTGCCGGGGGATCTCAGAATCGAGCAGGCAAAAGTCGCTCTGAATGGCTCCATCGCTGTTCAGGCCCGCCAGTCTCTCGAAGAGACACGATGGCTGCTGGAACTGGCGGAACGGAATGCGGAGATCAAGGGCGTTGTCGGATGGGTGGACCTGCGATCTGATCGCGTTGAAGAACAACTGCGGGAATTCGGGGGACACGCGAAATTCGTCGGAGTGCGGCATGTCGTGCAGGATGAGCCTGATGACAACTTCATGTTGCGACCCGAATTCCTTCGTGGAATTGGAAAACTGAAGCAGTTCAATCTTGCCTACGACATCCTGATTTACCCGAAACAACTCAGGGCGGCCATCGGGCTGGCACGACGGTTTCCCGAACAACGTTTCGTCCTGGATCACATCGCCAAACCTCACATCAAGGAGGGCAGGCGCTCGCCGTGGGCGGAGGAGATTGCAGAACTCGCCACCGCTCCAAACGTGTGGTGCAAAATTTCAGGAATGATCACGGAAGCGGATCATTCCGCCTGGAAGGCTTCTGATTTCAAACCCTATCTCGACGTGGTGTTCGAGAAATTCGGCATGGATCGTTTGATGTTTGGCTCCGACTGGCCGGTGTGTCTGCTGGCGGGAAGTTACGAGCGGGTGTTCAAACTCTTCGCCGATTACTGCGGTAACTTTTCAGAAGCTGACAAGGATCGTATCTTCGGCGGGAACTGCGCCAAATTTTATCTAACCCGCCAATCCATGTGATGAGCCAGCCTGTGGGATTCCGCATGGAAGGGGTATGATTCCTCGCTATCATCGGTGTGCGGTCTTCCCCTATCTGCACCACGGCGAAGCCGTGACAGACATTAGCCGGGGGTTGAGTGAAGCGACACCCCCGGTTCACATCGCCCTCGACCCACACCCCGAAGAGGGGTGGCAGAAACCCAACCCACTCACCATTCCAGCGCTCGATGGCCATGTGTCTGGCGTCCTTCCGGGGTGCAACCTCATCACCCCTTCGTCCGGGGGGATGTCGCTTCGCTCACCCCCCGGCTAATGTCTTTCAGCCCTCCGGGCTGCAACCCTGAGACAGCTTTCGCTGGCGGCGAACTCACCGAAAACATCGAAGGACCAAGCACGCACGCCCTCGGACGATTCGGAAAGTTTTCGACGCATCCCATCGCAACAACCACTTTCAAGGAGCCGCGTTCAGAGCACCGGGTGTGGGCGTCATCTTCTCCAAACGTTCGGACTGGCCCGGAAGGCGTCCGTAGGATCGATCCGTTTCCTGGGCTGCAAAGGTCACAAGATCCAGCAATGCGTTATGATTCGTGTCGGAATCGACGAGGAGGATTTGTTCGCCACCGGCCGAGAGCTTGAAATTCGCATGCAAGCCCCCGGCGGCAGTTCCATCTTCATCGGCCCAAATCAGGAAGTAGCCATTCGCTGGAATTTTTGTCCCATCTGGAAACCGCCATTTGCGCGGATTCTGAGGATCATCGCTCAGATACTTGCCACCAAGATCCACGGAAGCGTCGCTGGTGTTGAGCAGCTCGATCCAATCTTCGAAGTCACCCTGGGGATCGCGGATGATCCGTTCGTTGTCCGCCAAAAGTTCGTTGATCACGACGGGCGACGAAGCGCCGACGCCAGACAGCACGCGGTAACTGTAGCTCGCCTGTTCCGCACGGGCCGGGGAGAAGACGGCAGCTTTGACAGCGTTGCCAGAGCGGGCTTCGACATAGTAATGAACTTTCGTGCCCGCAAGGAACCCCGCCGTTTGCGCTCCATAAACGCGATCACCCGCTGCCCCGTCGTCATGCGTGCCGTCGTCAAACATCTGCGTGCGGGTGAATCTGCCTGTAGGCCCGGCGCGAAAATAGAGCCAGACGGAGTCAATGCCGTCTCCCTCCGAGGGATGGACTTGAGCGGTGATTGCGGCTCCAACATCAGCAGCAGGCGGGGAAGGTTCCGAGACGGACGCAATTTTAGGTTGGAGCGGTTTCAGCTCCACGTGGTTCGTCAAAAACTTGTAGCGATTCGTCACAAAAGTTCTCAAGGAGTTCACGGCATTGCTGTATGAGGTCATCGAATAGCCTTTCTTTGGATCAGCCGCGATCGCATCCACACTCAAGGCATGAAACTGATTGATCAAGGGAATCAACTTGTCCGGGCGAAATGATTCATCAAGCACCGTTCGCATGTGAGCGAGGTAACTTTGACGAAGCTCGGGCACGGCCAGCAGCTTGGAGATCACCGGCCGGTTGGTGCCTGTCGAGCCCGTAACCGGAGACAAGGAAACATGAGCAGTGATGAATGCCTCGTTGCCATCGTGTTCAATGGGGTGAATCCGTCCGCTCTCCGGCTCGTAGTAAAACGAATAATCAGCCCCTTTGTTCCAGTAGCTGTCATCGTCGGCAAAAATAATTTCGATGCCGACAAACCAGAGCCAGCGGTCCACGTCGAGCACGTCCTCGACTTTGTTGCGGCGTTGATCCAGAGGCGTGTTGTTCAACACATCGATGGCGTGAACCAGACGTTTCCAGGCATTGGTGGAGTCTTCGCTTTTCTTGAGTTCGTAGTTCCTCTTGTAGGTGTTGATGTTGGTTCCCAGCCAGCTCAGGGCCGAGAGCGGACTGGAGAACCCTCCTCCGGGTGGCGCCATCGCGAGGCCGATGTCACCCTCACCGTTCGATGTCACCCCCGCACCGCCCACAGGCATGAAACCCGCGGCGTTGGGAGCTCTCCATCGATCTCCACTATTGCTCTTGAACCATTCGCTGATCAGGTCGCTGTCGCCATTCTGCGCCAGTGAATACACTCCCCAGTAAGCGTCATTGATGAACAGCCTGGCCAGCGCGCCTTTCGGGCTGACGGTGTAGCGCTCCATGACCGTGAAATAGACGGGTTCACGCATGATCGTTTGATTGCCTGCCGCGTTGTTCAAGTTCACCGAGGAGTAGCCCATCAGATTCGCGTTGGAGTTGGTGGCATCCATTTCAATGTTCACGGATTTTTTCGCGCCGCCCATCGTGAACGAAGTATTCCCTTTGTAACGCCCGCCGATCCCTGGGATGACGATGCCGTTGTCCAGGGTGAGATTGCCAATGACATTTGTGCCGGCGGTGCGGGCGCTCGTCAGCCGCGTGGCCCAATTCGCCTGCGTGAAGCTCAGGCTGATGGTGCGCAATGCAAGCGGATCGTAGAGCCCCTCCGTCTGCCGAGTTCGGAAGAAGCGCTGCTCCTGGCTGAATCCGCCCATAGGTTTTGAGGGAGCGTTGGCAGTGCCGCCGGAGAGTAACGTTCCGAGTGCCGGAAAATTGAACCAGCTCACCAGATCACTCGAAACTTGAAAACCCCAGTCATCATCCTTGTCGCCGATCACCTGGATCTGTGGTTCGCCGTTCTCCATGCGCAGATGTAACTGGCCGTCATCCGCCAGCGTTGCGACTGCCGCGCCCAACAGCAGGACAGGAGAGAGGATCAATCGAGTTCGCATAAATCAGGGGTTCACAACACGGTAAAACTTGTTTGATTCGACAGGAATCAAGATTCGGAAATCCACGCTCCCATCAGCGGCATTCTGCGAAAGAAGGGTTTGCCAGGAAGGGTTGGAGAACGACTCCGTGCCTTGAAGATGGTAGGAACCGGCCCGGGGGGCGGAGTACCTGAACACAAGCTCGTTTCCGCTCACCTGCACCGCGAGAACGCCGGGTGAGTTGAGCGCCACTTCCATTTGCGCCCCTGAAATCAACTGACCGTTCTGATTGAGTGCTGCAATGCTCAACCGGTCAGCCGAAGTTGCAGGCGGGTAAATGGCCGTCCACGAAGTCGTGGAGTTCCAAGTGACAGGAACAAGCGAGTCGTTGATGCGGAGCGCAACCATATCCAGCGGCCCGGTGCCGCGCACGCTGAACGGCCCCTGCCCTTCCACGCCCGTCACAGAGAACGGGGCGGAGTCGTTGCCGATTTGAGAGAGAATATATGCTCGTGCCGAACTTATCCATGTCTTGATGACGCCAGGAGACGCCGCCGTGACGCCGTGCTCCTGAAACGCGGCGTACTTCGCATCGAGCATGGGCGCGATCACGCTCGACTGAAACGGCCCGTTGATCAGGTTGTAGAAGGCGGCAAGATAGCGACGCCGGAATGGCGAACTCGCGGCGAACCAGCGGCTCAAGGTCGGATCACCCGTGGTGAACAGCGGCAAATTCGCCGGGCCGTCGGAGCCTGAATTACCCAACACAATGTTGGCGTCCCAGATCACCAGTTCCCAACGCCCGTTGCGCGGTTTGTAGGAATAGGTGTTCTGCGAGTTCCGATAGCCGACACTGTCCCAGTTGCCCACCGCATGGTTGATGGCGCAGAAGCGCAACCATTCATCCACGTCCACCAGGCTCTCGACGTTTGAGGCATAGTCCGGGTTGGTGTAATCGGTGGCCGTGTTGATGAGTTTGAGGACGTTGGTGTAATTGTTGGCCGTTCCGTCCGCACCACGCACCAGCCAGTTCCAGCGGTAACGCGCCAGCTTTAATTCCCCGCCTGTGGTCGTAAAACGGTCGATGAATACGAACGTGCTGTTCTGCCTCTGTAGCGATTGTGTGGTGGCATCGGCAAACTCGAACCACGGATGCATCTTGAACAAATCCCCCTCCGTGTCATCCGGCCAGAATTGCTCCACGAAATCATCACTCCCCACCTGGGTGTCCTCCATCAGCGTCCGCCTTTTTGTCCCGTTGACGTAAAAGTGAATGTAACGACGGTGCAGCCAGGGCATCCCGGATTTGCGGGCCATCCAATAAACGGCCTGCTCGCGCTGGATCGTGTCGTCGTCAAACGCGCTGTTCCCTGGCGCGTGCAACTTGTTGAAGCCCGCCGAGCCGAGCACTCGATCGTCCTTCGGCAACTCGATCGTGAAATGCGCGTCGCTGGCCGGCCCATCGCGGAATTGCTGGTGATAGGGGCTGCCGGCGAAACGTCCGCCCGCGTTATGAACAACGCGTGTGTCGCCATAGACAAACGTGCTCTCGATCGGCTCGTTGCTCAACACGGGCCGGTCGCGCCAGGCGTTCGCATTCTTCTCCGTCACCCAGAGCCTGTAGGCGCCAAACGCGCCGCTTTGCACCCCTTCCCCAAATCTAACAAGGCACTCACTCACCGGAGCCCCCGGCGGGAATACACTGCCAGCCCCGGTTGCATCATTGGCTTCGACCGTGAAGGCGATCAATTTTGCCGAACCCGGCGCCGGGATGGTTGCGGAAAAAACGCCATCGCCTGGAACCGCGTCCCCACCCTGGCCGTCATCGAGCATCGCGACACTTGTCTGCGTCGTCTCGGAATCGACATGGTAACGCAACGTCGCCGCGCTCACCCCATCGGGATCATCGAGCAACGCGCTGACGACCACAGGTTCATCGACCGCAGGAAGCACTGGAAAGTGCGTGACCGATTCAATCGCCGGGCCTGTGTTATCAACCGCGCGTGAGTTCCTGCTGCCCGGTGTTCCAGGCGCGATGGACGCGTCGAGACGCCCGTAGGCCTCGATGAAATTACCCCGCACGCGCAGAAGAATTTCCGGCCAGCCCCGCACCCATTTTACGCGCGCACGAAGTGTGGCAGTCTGGTTGGCCGCCAGCGCCGCGGTTAGTTTCGAATAAATCTTGTTCGCGCCCGTGTCGCCGTTGTTGCTGGCGCGCAGATGCAGCGACTGACCGCTGGAGTCGCCTTCCGTGGATTCCAGTGAAGTGCGGATGTGATTTCCGGAAAAAACCCAACCCGCCGTGCCCTCCTCGAATGTGCTGTTCGCGATGCGATTGGTGCCCCCCGGACCGATCACTTCAATGTTGTCGATAAGACATTCGCCTTCGCCCAGGAGAATAATGTGCAAGCTGTCGGGTGACAGAGTACCTCCGCCACCCCCTCCTCCGCCCCGGCCTCCACCGCCGCCCCCCGTTGGTCCGTTATCGAGCACGCCGGTGAATTCGACGGTTGTCCAGCCTCCGCGCCCTGATTCCTCGCTGTCAGCCCAGCTCGATGAAAGACCTGCATGAGCACGCGCATCAGTCAGTTCCAGAGTGCTCCCGCCGGCGTCAGACCACTTGCCCCAACGCCCGGCTCCGGTGTACGCAGCCTCCGTCACCGTGGTCAGCACGGTTTCGTTTTTGCCGGAGGCGTTCCTGACGGTGATTGGGCGGCTCAAGCTCAGACGTTCACCCCGTCCGGTTAGTTTTCCGCTGAAGTCACCAATCGCCTGCTCTGGTTTGAGTCGGGGATAAAGCTGCTTCAAGCGAGCGGCATTGCGCGCCACGACGAGGTAGCCGCCAGATGGAATGCTTGTGCCGAATGGAAATGCAAAACTCACGCCCGAGGTAAGTTCCCAGAAACTCAGGTCCACCACCGTGCTGCCTGCATTGAACAGTTCAACGAACTCCTCGTCGCTGGCACCGGAGATTGGGCTGTGGTGAATCTCGTTGATCACGATGTCTGAATGCGGTCGGGTGTTGGCCGCTCCGGGTGTAGGCCGGGGCAGCGGGCCGACTGACTCTCCGCCGTTCGGCCAGCGACCAGCCGATCCGCCCGGCAACTGCGGCCCGAAGGTCACAGCATCAAGGAAACGGCTGCCGTCAGCGTTGCCGAGATAGAGCGTGTCCCCTGTGGCTCGGAGGCTGAATCCCAGTTCCGCCCACGTGAATCTGACAAAGCCCCCGTGTGCGATCTTAGATCCTGCCGGAATCGTGAACGCGAACGAGTCCGGTGACCGGCCCAAGCGCAAACCACCAAGATCCGCTTCGAAAGGACTGCTATTGAAGAGTTCGATGAAGCCCGCGCCCGTTGCGTCGGGCAACTGACACTCGTTGATGCGGACACCAGTGCTCCCAGTGATCTCGATTGCTTCTGGAGCGCCCGGCGATCCTCCTCTTATCCGACTGGCCGCCCATGCGCGCGGATTGTCTTCGCCATGCGACGGACGCGCCAGTACGAGCGAGTGGCCCGTGCCGTCCGCCAACTCGGGCCAGGGAGCACTGTCATTGAATTCGATGTCGAGGAAGACTGCATTGTGATCGCCGACCAATCGCAGATTGCCCCCACCGTTGCTGAGTCTTCCTGAGAACGGCCCCAGCACTCGATCCAGTCCATAGATCACACGCACGTCATCCGGCGACGCGGCCACGACCAGAAATCCGCCGCCTGGAATCACCGTGCCCGCTGGAAACTTGAACTCGATGTCGCCTGCCAGCTTCCAGCCGCTGATGTCCTCGAAATATGGCTGCGAGTTGTAGAGTTCGACGAATTCTAATTCCTTTCCGTCCGCGCGATCCGACGGGTTGTACATGATCTCCGTGATCACAAGTGACGAGCGGCGAGTGGATGGCCCCAATGGTTCAAGTGGCACGGGCACGCGCGCAACCACTGAATCCACCGATGCGCTCAAGTCACGAAATTCCGCCTTCGTAGGATTCAGGCTGTGGCTGGTCACCGCCAAACCGAGAAAGGTATTGGCTCCAAGAAGGAGAGTCTTTGTCCCGAGCACCGTCCATCGCCGCCCATCGAAGCCTGCATAACCGGTCAGCGATTCGCCCTCTCGTCGAAGTCGCAGCCAGGTGAAGGGTTGATTGGCGGGAAACGCGCCTTGGTTCGCAGCACTGCTGCCTGCGCTGTCTCGCGATTGGAAGAGACAACCCGCGCCGCTCGGAGTGGTAAAGACGGCGGCAAACGGTGCGTCCACAGCCAACCCTTCACGCAACATGATCCCCGCCTTCGCCCACAGGTCCGTATTCTTCAGGGTGGAGACTCGCACGCACACATCGAAGTCTGCATTTTGAGACGCCGCCGCAAAATGGAACTGATCACTCCTGAATCCGACCCCCAGCCCGCCAGCCGTGATCTCAATCACACCCTCCCGGTTCTTCGTCTCGCCCAGGACGGCTGGAGCACCGATGTCGCTTCCCGCCAATGAAGCCGCATCAATCGTCCCGGGAAGTGGCTGGAGCCGGACTTGAGAATCGTTTGCTTGTGACAGCCAGCATGCCGCAAAACAGGTTATCGCCAGGAGCACCCGTGGCAACGGCAGGCAACCATGCTGTGAGAAACAATCCTTGCGCGCGCTCTTGGCCGAGCGACCTGCGCGAAGTGTGAGGAAATAGCTGCGCAGAATTGGAAGATTATTTCGGTCCATGTTGTGTTGCTGTTCAGCCCGACCACTGTTCACCGTCCGCCCGCGTTCGATATGATCACATCCGGGCATGGCGGCGGAAACCAAGCATTACCTGTGCGAGAAGGGCACATTCGCCATTTTACCATTGAGAATGGAGAAGCATCACTGGCTCCGCAGAATCCCCAATGATGTTCCGGTTCAGTCTTCAGATGGCAGCACAGCCATCTGAACGCTGCAAACACAGGAAGACATCCATCCGTTCCAAACTGGCAGCTCTGGACTGAATCACTCGATCTCGTGTCAGCTCAAGCGATGCACGCCGAAATTAGAATCAGTAAGTTCCCTCGATCGGATCGATCGGCGGAGGCACTACTTGCGCACAAATTGCTCAGGAGCGAACCGTTTTTTGCGCGCCGCTGATACTGTGCAAGGCATGACGGGTTGAACGTTGAGTCAATGCACTGCAAGTGCGATGACGCGGTGCAGACTTCAATTTTGGGGGACGCGGAGAGTTGTATTCCGTGTCCTCCTTATTTGCTACCGAACCTTTACCGCGTTCGCGGCAGCTCCGAACGCTCCTGCGTACTCGCCGAGCGTCGCCGGACGCAGCTCGGCTTGATGCCCGCCCGGCCTCCACTCCATCTCATCGAGAAACCGCCGCAACGGTTCAAAAAGAAACTCCCCTGCCCTCGCTACACCGCCCCCAATCAGCACGACCTCCGGATCGAGGATGTTGATGAACGAGCACACTCCAGCCGCCAGATGTTTCACTGAACGAAGCCAGATCTCGTTGGCTCCCGCGTCCCCTGCCCTTGCTGCCGTGATCAATTCATGCGTCGTGGCGAATCTGCCGCCGGACCGCTCGCCAATCGTCGCATTGCCAACCGCCCACTCCAGGCTCCCCGGAGCGCGGCAGATATCTGGCACTCCATCGATATTCAAGCTGGTGTGTCCAAGATGCCCGGCGCGACCGATCTGCCCACGCAACAGATGCCCATCCACCATTGCCGCGCCGCCCACGCCCGTGCCCAACGTGAGCATGATGACGTTGCGAACACCACGAGCCGCACCCACCCAAACCTCGCCAAGCAGCGCCGCATGAGCATCGTTCAATACGGGCACCGGCTTGCTCGAATCAAGGGCTTTGGTCCAATCAAAATTCTCCAATCCTTGAAGCCTGCCCGGCATGAATGCGATGGATCGCCCGTCCGCCGATGCCAGCCCGGGTGCCGAAAGCCCCATCACTTCCGCCGCGCCACCGCACTCGCCCTGAAGTTCATCGGCAACAACCTTCACGGCTTTCGCCCATGCCATCGGAGTGTTCGCATCAAAATCGCGATTCCTCTCGGCCAGACGCCGTCCATCCAGCGTGACCGCCACCGCCTTCACACTCGAACCTCCCAGATCCAATCCAATCGCGTAGTTCATCTTATTCGCAAGCTTCGTCGCGCAGCTTTGATACCGAAGCGATCAGCGGGACGCCAGCACTGCGAGAAGATTCCAATAACCACAACCTTCGGTAGCACTCGATTCTTGTTCTCAAGCAGAGTTACAGTTTGCACCGCTTCATTCCCGTGTGACGCGACGACGCCTCCAGCAGAGGCTCCCTAGCGCAATTCCTGCCTTCCCACCGCTTGACCGCTTTGGTAAGCCGCGTAAGAATTCAGCCATGAATAGCGCAACGATTTCAACGAAAGGCCAGTTGGTTATCCCCAATCGCTTTCGGAAAGCCCTGCATCTCCAGGCGGGCGACAGGGTTTCGTTCACGCTCGAAGGTAAGAAGCTGTCCCTTCAGCGTGAGCAACCCAAGAGTGCCCGGCTCGTTCGCGGCAAATTTGGCCGGCCAGTCCTGGTCGCGCCGCCGGGGGCGCCGCCTATGACACCGGAGCGGGTCAAGTCCATGCTCAGCGAACTCCCATGAGCCACCTGCTGGACGTCAACCTCCTGCTGGCCTGTGCGTGGTCAGGCCACGCCGAGCACGTCCGGGCCAACAGGTGGCTCAACTCGGTGGCCGAGTTTGCCACGGCTCCGGCCACGCAAATGGGCTTCCTGCGTGTGAGCCTGAGCGTGGCTTACGGCGCATCCTTTGGCGACGCCCAGACCGTTCTCCGGGCCATCCTCCAACTAAAGTCGCACCGATTCCTGACCGACGCCGTGCTGGCGGATTCGCTACCCGCGCTCGCCAACGGCAAAGACGTGACCGACGCTCATCTGGTGCGGTTGGCGGACGGCCATGGCCTCAAACTGGCGACCTTGGATGGAGGACTGTGCAAGAAGCCGTGGGCCGCCGGCATTGCTGAAAACCCGCTCTGACCTGCGGCCATGCAAGTGGAATTCCCCTACGACGTCTTCCTCAGCCACAGCGCGAAAGACAAGGCGGTGGTGCGCCCGCTGGCGTAGCGACTGCGGACGTGAAGGGGTCATGAAGGGGGCAATAGTTACGTGCTTTGTTTGCAACAACTGTACCGCTGCTGCCGTGTCGAGTCTCAGTTGAAAACTCTATTCTTTGTTAACTGTTTCTGATGCGCTCTACCTTTGCGCTGCTGCCGGAGCTCCCGCAGATTTCAAAGGAAGACATCGTCGATCAGAAGTCAGGATGTAGAATTCAAAACGATCAGCGGAAGTCGTCCACATCCGGTCCGCTGCCCTCGAGGATGCTCCTGAGCGTGCCGATCAGGATGGGTTTGCTGCCGTGTTGTGCAACGATGGTTTGCAGCCCGTCCGGGTGCCGCCATTGCTGATGGTGCCGCGCTGACCGCAAAAAAGGAGCCATGTCGGCGGAGCACCCGGACAACCTCGTGAGAGTTGCAAACTGGGAAGTGCCGGCTCAAGGCAGGGCCAGTTCGGCCAGCTTGGCGTTCTTGCGCGGCTTGACGGGCGTGGGTTCAAACCAAAGGGCGAGTGCTTCTTTGGCATTGGCGATGGCTTCCTTTTTCCTATCGCCCGCCGCAGCGCAGCCGGGTAGTTCTGAAAACACTGCCAACCAACGCTTTGTTTAAGAATCCAACTCAGCCATCAATCAGAATTCTATGCCGGCAGTATGACCGGGCTTTCCCCTACCAGACAATCCCAGTGTGGCGAATTTGGTTGCAACGGCCGCAGGGAGAAAGTGGAAGGAGGACGGGGAAATCTGTAACCGGAGTCCGGAGGAGCACGGGCGTTCGACTTGCGCCTTCAGTGGCAGTTTATCTAACGTCATGAACACGGTTGCCGAAATCAAAAACTCGGTGGAGAACCTTTCGCAGCGTGAACGAGCCGAAATCGTTTTGAGCCTCGTTGTTTTGTCTCCTGCGGCATCTCACCGAATTGGATGACGTGGGGTGTGGACTCTTGTCTGGATCGAGTGAACTTGCCGGGTGACTGCTCACGCTACCTGGAACTCTTCGAAACCAGTCGCAGCACCAGTCAAGTTATCTGGCAGGAATCTGTCCCTCCGTGACCGACCAGCCGCCATCCACCGCCAGCACCTGCCCGGTGGCAAATCTCGAATCGTCCGACAAAAAATAAACCGCCGCCGCATCGAGATCCTCGACCTTCCCGGCTCGACCGCCTTCGAGGGGTTGTTTCGTAGCGATGAACTCCATGACCTCCTTGTCGTTCATTGCGCGTTCCGCCATCGGAGTGTCCACCAGTGCCGGTAACAGGGCATTGAAGCGAATTCCATCACTCGCATACCGGGCCGCCGCGGATCGCGTCAATCCGATGATCGCAGCCTTGGCTGCCGCATAAGCGTGCGTCGTGAAATAGTGGGGTGAAGGTGCAACCCCGAGTATCGAGCCGAGGTTGAGGACGACCCCGCCAGTCCCTTGCGCAAGAAACTGCCGAACTGCCGCGCGGTTCGAGTAAAAAACTGACGTCACATTCAGGTTCATCGTGTAAGCCCAGCCTTCGTCAGAAATCTCGTGCAAAGCGCCGTCTCCCATGCGCCGGCCACTGCCGCCAGCCACATGATAAAGTCCGTGCAAACCGCCGAAGCGCTTGACTGCCTCCCCCACCGCCCGCGACGCGACATCAGCATTCATCGCATCTCCGGTCATTACATGCGCCTGCTCACCGAGGGTTGACTGGGCGGCTGCCGCCACCTCGGCATCACGTCCAACGACAACCACTCGCGCTCCCTCCGCCACACACGCTCGAGCGGCAGATAATCCAAGCCCCGCGGTGCCGCCCATGATCAGAATGACTTTGTTTTCGAGTTTGCTCACGTGGACTTGATAGCTGACCGACTGACGTGAAGCCAGCACCGCATTTGCACCTGGCAACCGTGTCCCAGCTCGGCTTTGTCCCAATTAACATGCTCTGCGAAGGCGGATTCAACCCCACAATGAATGGGAAAATCAGATGGAAGAAACGCTTTCCGGTTGAACTGGTGCGCCCGGCGCGATTCGAACGCGCGACCGCCGGATTAGAAATACGATGCTCTATCCAACTGAGCTACGAGCGCTAGCCATGTTCCAACGTGGTGGCAATTTTGACCGGGCGAGAGCCGAGATGCACGATGCATGTCGAGCCTTATTTCCTGCCAGCAGCCATCACGAGCTGAATATGCCGGGCTGAGAGTTCACCGCAAGCGGATTTGAGCTTTGACTTGGTGATCGCACAAATCTGCGCCCCGCCAATCCGCATCTACCCCGCAAAGCCATGGTTTGCTGGGATCATTTTTAGAATGGCCTTTCAGATCATGAACGTGAATAAGGGGGCCAGCACGCATGACACATACAGAAGCCATTGAGAAAGCAGTCAAACTCCTGCGCCTTGCTCAGAGTTCCAATCCTCACGAGGCCGCACTGGCTGCGTCCCGGGCGCAGGAAATCATGGACCGCTTCAAACTCGAAGGCTTGAGCGCGGACTTTGATCCAAACACGCGTCCTGCCGAAGCGATCGAGGATTTCCGAGCGGACCCACTCGATTCCAGCTCCAGTATTGAATCGTGGCGCGCCCGCCTGTGTCATCACGTTGCCACCAGCAATGAGTGCAAGGTTTACATCCTGCGAACAGTGAACGGGTCCGGATTCGCCATTGTGGGACGCGCCAGTGACGCGCAGACAGTGCGTTACCTCTACTCCTGGCTGAAACAGGAAGTGGACCGGCTGGCCTGTGAACACTGCGCCGGGCTCGGCCGCACGTACCGGAACAACTTCAGGATCGGCTACGTGGAAACGGTTGTGGAGCGCCTTGTGGAATCACGCGAAGCCACCAACGAAGCGGTGAAATCTGAAGCCACCGTGGCCGGAGATCTCGCCGTGGCGCGCGTCGAGAAGGCGTTGGCACTCCGTGAGAAGATGCTGGCGGATGTTGATGCATGGATGAACACACGTCTCAATCTGCGAAAGCGATCGTCATCGCGGAGCACATACAACCCCAACGCCCGTATAGCAGGCCGCATTGCGGGTCGCGACGTGCGCATGATTCCAACCCGTGGCGTTCTCACCTGAAACCTGAAGGAGCGTGAACGATGCTCCCTCTTCGCGTACTCACCACCCCCGATTCCGGCCGACTTCCAATCACTGCCTGGATATCGCACCAGCGTCCGCGCACATCCTCTCAGTTAGCAATCTCTCCGGCGTCTCGTGACTGGATGTCAGTTCGTTCGGAAATCACGCAATGATTTCATCGACCGCACGTCCGTAAACGTCCGTCAATCTGAAGTCACGACCTGCGTAGCGATACGTCAGTCGCTCATGATCGTAGCCCAGCAACTTCAACATCGTGGCGTGCAAGTCATGCACGGAAACCGGATTCTCCACAGCGCGAAATCCGAACTCATCCGTCGAGCCGTAAACGGTTCCGCCCTTGATGCCGCCACCGGCCAGCCATAACGAAAATCCCCAATGATTGTGATCGCGTCCCTGCGCGGCGCCCGAACCGTTCTGCCCCATTTCGACGGAAGGCGTGCGACCGAACTCTCCCGAGCACAGAACCAGTGTCGTGTCCAACATCCCGCGTTGCTTGAGATCCATGATCAATGCCGCCAGACCCTGATCACACTCGTTGGCCACCTTCCGGTGCTCGGTGCGGATGTTTGAGTGGCTGTCCCAGGGTTGCAGGTTGCCATGCCATGTCTGCACGAAGCGAACCCCGCGCTCCACCAGTCTCCGAGCCATGAGCAACTGCCGGTTTTGAGGCCCCTCGCCATAGGCCTTTCGTATGTACTCCGGCTCCTGATCCACATCAAATGCGTCGGTCGCTTCCATCTGCATTCGATAGGCGAGCTCAAAGGATCGTATCCGCGATTCCAATGCCGCCTCCCCTGGACGCGCCGCCAGGTGCTGGGCATTTAATTCTCTCAACAATTCGAATTGATCGTGTTGAGCATCGGCGCTCAGACGTCCGTTGCGAATGTGGTCAATCAGTTTTCGCGGATCCGCCTGTGATGTGTCCACATGAACGCCCTGATACGCTCCAGGCAGAAACGCCGACCTCCAGTTTGCCGCGCCACCCACGGGCATTCCCCCGGGACACAACGCGACGAATCCCGGCAGATTCTGATTCTCGGAACCCATGCCCCAGGTGAGCCATGAACCAAAACTCGGGCGCACCTGCCGCTGATCGCCTGTGTTCATCAACATCAGGGACAGCTCATGACTGGGCAGCTCGACGTGCATCGACCGAATCACCGCCAGGTCATCCGCGCATTGTGACAGATGTGGAAACAAATCGCTGATCGGGATCCCGCTTTGGCCATGGTTTTTGAAGGTGAAAGGCGAGGGCAACGCCACCCCGGTCTTGCGTTCCGTCTGCAAGTTCTCATAAGGCAGCATCTGCCCGCCACGTTTCGTCAGCTCGGGCTTGGGATCGAACGTATCCACCTGAGACATGCCTCCGTTCAGAAATACATGGATCACGCTCCGGGCGCGCGGTGCAAAATGCGTTGTGATGTCACCGGCTCGAGCGGGCTGGCACAGCAGGTCCGTCAGCGCCAGCGAACCAATTCCCATGCCGCAGCGTTTGAGAAAATCGCGTCGAGAGGATGGAAGCATGCGTTTCATTGGTTTCAGTCGAGAAAAGCAAATTCGTTTGCAGCAAGCAACGTGTGCGCGACCTGCTGCCACGCGGTCACTGCGGACGATTTGGCAGAATCCCGCACAAAGCGAAGGATGCGCTCCTGTTCGGGAGCCTTTGGCTCACGTGAAAACAATCGCCGATACATCTCACGAATTCGTAGAATTTCATCGTCGCCTGCGATTTTGGAAACCTGTGCAACAAATGCCGTCGCGCGGTCCTGGATAAATTCCGAGTTTAGCGCGAACAACGCCTGCTGTGGCACGGTGGTGTCCGGACGCAGGGCGGTGCAGGAACTCGGATTCGCCGCGTCGAATGTGCTCGAAAGATTGGAAACAATATCCCGGTTCACAAACGCATACACGCTGCGGCGCAGCACTGTTGGTTTGGCGTCTCGATCATAAGGTTTTCCGCCCAATGTGAGATCCAGTTCTCCGGACACCGCCAGCATGGAGTCCAGCATCGCCTCCATCTCCAGCCGGCGACGCGGCATCCGCCACAGGAGTTCATTTTCAGGATCCGCATTCCGTGACCGGGCATCCTCGATCGAGCCCTGTGCATACACTGCGGACAACATGATGCGGCGATGCAGTTTCTTGAGAGACCATTGATCCTCGGCAAACACCGAGGCCAGATAGTCCAACAATTCGGGATGCGTCGGCCTGCCCGCACGTGTTCCCCAGTCGTCTGGGGTCTTCATGAGTCCCTGTCCAAAATGATGCTGCCATACCCAGTTCACCAGAACACGACGCGTCAGCGGATTCTCCGGGGACACGATTTCCCGCGCCAGACCCAGACGGCGGTGACCGTCTGGAAAAGGCGTGGCGTTGGTTGAAGCGAGCATGGTCAAAAACTTCGCGGAAACTTTCGCACCGCGGTCGAGCGGTTTTCCGCGCTTCAAGACATGAAACGATTCAGGTGCCGATTCCTCCTGTAGCACCATTGCCCGCGCTGGCGACCCAGGAGAATCCAGATGAAGATCATGTATCGCCCCGCGTCGCCCGGACAAATTGTCATTCACCGTCCGATTCAGGAGATGCACCGCCAGGCTTTCGGGAACTGCGGTTGGGGTATTGTCGCCATAAAGGTGGCGACGCAACTGGCGATTGATAGCACTGTTGATCTCCAGTTGCCGCAAGTCCTCATCAGGAATAATCTCGGCACCGGGGGCAGCTTCAGCGGACGCCGTTTGCAGACTTTTCAACCAGGTCTGATGCGCGGTGGCAAACAGATCCCCGTAGGCATCCGCAACCTCAATCACTGATTGGGGAGACTTCCTGCTAATCGCCTCCAGAACCCGGGGATTCCACGGGGGCGTCTTGGCGGCGAGCAGGTGCTGATCCTTGAATTTCGAGGCATCCCCATTCTCCTTCTCCAGACTTTGGATCAGATTTGAGCAAGCGTTGGCGAATCCCGACGAAGGGAACCTCAACAGCCGGACCCAAGTTCCGAACACAGGGTCGGTGTCAGGCATTTTCTTGAGATAGTCATGCCAGCGATTCTGAACGAGAGGGCGGAAATCGTCAGTGCGATACGAGAGGAAGGCCGTGGAGACATCCTGCTCCGGCACCCCTTTCGCGATCTCACGCAAATACATCCCAACTTGCATCCGCAGACGCCCGCGCATCACCTCATTCTGTTCGCTCGCCATGGCGTCATGACTCTCCTGACGACGAGCCAGTTCATGCTGGTAATCGCGATGCGGTTCATCGTCCTTCGGCGCACCGATAACCGGCAGCGTCTCCGGAACACGGCTGGCGGCAAAGGTTGCGTAGAGCGCGTAGTAATCTTCCGTGGAGACTGGATCGAATTTGTGGTTGTGGCACCGTGCGCACGCGACCGTCAAACCCAGCAGCCCACGTGAAACAACATCGATCTGGTCGTCGATCACATCATGGCGATTCCGGTATTGCATCCCGACCGTCAGGAACCCAAGCCCCGCGAGCGCAGGATCGTTTTCTTTCAAGCCCGTCTGATCCGCAGCCAGTTGTTCCGTCACGAAGCGGTCATAGGACACGTCGTTGTTGAAGGAACGAATGACGTAATCCCTGTATGTGTAGGAGAACGGGAATCGGGTAAAGCCAATGGCACTTCCGCCGAGCGTATCAGCGTAGCGCGCCAGATCCAGCCAGTGCCGTCCCCAGCGCTCACCGTAGCGAGGCGAGTTCAACAACCGATCCAGAACCTTCTCCTTCGCATCCGGCGACTTGTCCTCAACAAATGCCCGAACCTCATCCCATGTGGGCGGCAGTCCGATGAGATCAAGAGTCGCGCGACGAATCCACTGCCACCGGGGAAGAGGTGCCGACAGGGACAGGCCCCGAACCTGGAGTGCTGCGATAATAAAACGGTCAACTTCGGTGGGAGTCGGTTCAACACGAGGGGAGAGCACTGGCAGGGCGGGTTTTCTCACCGGCTCGAATGACCAGGGTCTTCCTCCGTTGGTCGCCGTCGCCCCAGAAACGCTCTCCGAGAACACGAAAAACGCGTAGAGAACCGCGAGCGCCAACCGGGACAGGCTGTTGATGCCTCCCGGTCGTGCTTCGCGCTCTCTACAGAGATGTCTACTTTGGAGCAGGCTCATGACACAGCATCCGTCAAATATCTCACCGACCCTGATCGCCGATCCGTTTGGCAGAACGGCGACAAATGTAACCGAGCAAAGCCAGTTCGTTTCAAGTGGTCGATGGCGAGAATCGTCCGGTGAGCCTCAATCTTCAAGTCAAGAACCACCAATTTGTTGCGTACCATCCGCTGGAATCCAAGGTTTTCGCCAGCCGAAATATCTGACCATCATCCCTTCCCCCAAAACGATCATGGCTGCTGGATACACCCTGGCCCTGTGTGTCGTGCGAGTCGCCCAACCGGTGTGAGTGGCGCCTTGCGCGTTTTGATCCGCAACTTGAAAGGTCCGACTGGGATCAATGCTGACATTGAATTCTTGCAAGGGGTATGAGAGCCCTTCGCCCCGCGCTTTGATGTAGGCTTCTTTGCGGGTCCAACCATTGAAGAATGCTTCTCCACGGGCCTCACCTTCAAAAGTTCTAAAGCTCGCCAGCTCCCTTGCCGCGAAGATCGTCGGGGCAAGTTCCTCGATGTTGACATCATTTCGGACAAGCTCGACATCGACGCCTACAGGATGTCCACGGACGATCCCAATTGCCGCCATATCCCCGGAGTGAGACAGGCTGAATTCGATCTGCCCGCCATTGGTAGTGGCTTCTACGAACGGTTTTCCAAACGCATTCGTGGAGAATCGAATTAGCCGGGGCGATTGCTCAAGATAAGCTCCCAGAATGAGACGGAGGATGGCATGCGAAACGATGTATCGCTGTTGATCCACAGCGAAGTGAAATCGCGCTGCGCGATCCCTTTCACCATCGGGGAGGAGTTCTGCCCAGGAAGGCAGCTCTGGAGCGGGAACATCCAGTGGCCCCAACCAGAAATGCGCTTCGCAGGTTCCAAGAGGCGGCACACGGCTTCCAGGATCCCAAACGAACGTCGGCTCAAAGGTGTTTTCAGTGCATCGATGCATCTGTTTTGGCGACAGCTCAAGGCCACGGGCATTGAGCCAAATCAGCCGTTGACACGTCTTCGATGATTGTTATCGTCGCCGCTCGGTTTTCCACAGAATTTTCGAAGAAAATCACACAATTCAAACTCATTCCATGGCTAAAGCATCCAAATCCACGAAATACGTTTACACTTGGGGTAATAAGAAAGCCGACGGCGACGGCAGCATGAAGGCCCTCCTTGGCGGCAAGGGCGCGAACCTCGCCGAGATGACCCGCATCGGTCTGCCAGTGCCTCCCGGCTTCACGATCACCACCGAGGTTTGCACGTATTATTACGCCAACAAGCGTTCTTATCCCGCCGTCCTGCAGGCGCAGATGGAAGCTGGCGTCGCCAACATGGAGAAGATCATGGGCACGACGTTCGGCTCGACCTCCGGGATGCCCCTGCTTGTCGCCGTACGCTCTGGCGCGCGTGATTCCATGCCAGGCATGATGGACACGATCTTGAACCTCGGCTTGAACGACCAGTCGGTCATCGCATTGGTCAAAGCCACGGGCAATGAACGTTTCGCGTGGGATTGCTATCGCCGTTTCATCCAGATGTATGGCGATGTGGTGATGGGCGTGCAGAAGCGCGAAGGCGAAGACCACGATCCGTTCGAGCACACGATTCACACTTTCAAGCACGAGAAATATCACGGCGACATCGAGGATTCGAAGCTCTCCGCCGAGGACCAGCAGGAACTCGTCGCGCGCTTCAAGGCAATGGTGAAGGAACGCACGGGCAAGGCGTTCCCGAACAACCCTTGGGATCAGCTTCGCGGCGCTGCCGGCGCCGTGTTCGGTTCGTGGATGAATGATCGCGCGAAAGTTTATCGCGCGAAATACAACATCCCGACCGAATGGGGAACAGCCGTCAATGTGCAGGCGATGGTCTTCGGAAACACCGGTGACACGTCCGGTTCCGGAGTGGCGTTCACTCGCAATCCCGCGAATGGTACAAACGAATTCTACGGTGAATTCCTCATCAACGCCCAGGGAGAAGACGTCGTTGCCGGCGTCCGCACCCCGGAGCCTGTGCTCAAACTCAAGGACCAGATGCCCAAGTCCTACGCCGAGCTGCTCACCGTCCGCAAGACTTTGGAGAAGCATTTCAAGGACGTACAGGACATCGAGTTCACGATCCAGGAAGGCAAGCTGTTCATGCTCCAGACGCGCAACGGCAAGCGCACCGCGATGGCCGCGTTGAAGTTCTCCATGGATATGTTCAAGGAGAAGCTCATCGACTGGCCGACCGCCGTCATGCGCAACCCCGCCGACCAGCTCGACCAGCTTCTCGCGCCCGTCTTCGATCGCTCC
>SXGS01100151.1_pt1 | contig 22461 bp, 21 predicted proteins | sample 3174681 | NCBI WGS metagenome assembly SXGS01 (sample SAMN11356861, study PRJNA531348) | freshwater metagenome | isolation source: freshwater sample F1-80 | place: China: Fuxian Lake, Yuxi | collected 2017-12-25
CATCGTCGCCGCTGATCGTGGGATCCTTCTCTTTGAGCAGGTTATTGGTTTTTGCGTATTGATTGATGGCGCGGGTCAGGGCGCCCCTAAAGCCGGTTAAATGGGCTCCGCCATCAGGATTATAGACCGTGTTGGTGAAGCACAGGACCTGATCATTGTAAGAATCATTGTACTGAGCCACGAGTTCGAGATGAATTTCCACCTCTTTGTCCGAAGTCGGGACCAGAGCCTGTTTGCGAATCGTGAACGGTTTGGGATGAAGGGTCGACTTGCTTTTGTTGAGCTGCCTCACAAACTCTTCAACACCATCCTGGTAGTAGAATACCTCGGTCTTTGGCTCTTGCATCCGCTCATCGACGAAACTAATTTCCAATCCCGAATTCAGAAAGGCCAACTCCCGAAGGCGGGTCGAGATGCGGTCGGATTTGAATTCAGTGGTGTCCCGGAATATTTCAGCGTCCGGTTTGAACGTGATGAGTGTTCCCGTTCCTTTTGCTTTACCGATGACCTCCAGTTTTTTGACTGTCTTACCACGCTCGAATTCCATGTGATGAACTTTGCCGTCGCGGCTCACTTCGACCTCGAACCACTCGCTGACGGCGTTGACGCACTTGGCCCCAACGCCGTGGGTGCCGCCGGAGAATTTGTATCCGCCTTGCCCATATTTTCCTCCGGAATGCAGCGTGGTGAGGACTAGTTCCACCCCAGGTACTTTGTATTGGGGATGCGGATCGACCGGGATACCACGCCCATAATCTCGGATGGAGATCGAGCCATCGACATGAATCGTCACCTCGATCTTGTCGCAATGTCCGGCAAGGTGTTCATCCACCGAATTGTCCAAGACCTCTGAAACGCAGTGATGCAGCGCCCTTTCGTCCGTACCACCGATGTACATACCGGGCTTTTTTCGGACTGCCTCGAGGCCTTCGAGTTTGCCGAGCTTCGATGAGTCATAGGCGCTGGATGCGCTCTTCGTGTCGTCTGCCATGTTGAAAGTAGGAGCGGGCCGACGTGTCGGCCCAATTTATGGACGCGCAGAGCGTACCAATCAGGGGGGGATGGACAATAGTAAACATCCCCCAAAAAGAGGGAGCTACGCAACGGGTTGGGGCTGGAGCCCTGGAAACCCCGGATAGGTTGTGGGGGTTGGCTACTCGCCAATGGTGATAAAAACCAGCCAAGCGTCGTCCCAACGATCTTTAGAGTCGCCGCCGAAGATCCAAGCGTGACCTTGCTTGAGTTTTTCCACCGAAACCTGTTCTTTCTTAACAGCTTCCGTAGGTTTTTTTCCTTTCGGATTGAAGATGCTGATGTCAATCAATCCATTACCCATGTCCTTGATGTTTAGGGAGCAACGCTCGCTTAAGTCCACTTTTTTCTCCGACTTAGCCGACGTGGCCACATTAGTGGATTGGACCACAAAGTAATTCTTCCAGCGAAGTAGGCGGACTTTGTCGCGCAGGGTTGGATTGAGCGGCAGGTAGTTTTTGTCAGGAGGATGGACATCGTCAGTGCCCCACACCAATTGAGCTCTGAGCTTAATATCACCGGCGCAGGCACGGTGTGGCAGGAACAACGAAAGGCAGGCGATCAGCAACAAACCGAAATGGCGGAGCGAGCTTCGCATAGGGGAAGGAGCAAGTCTTACGCAGGGGTAGCGAAATGGGGAAGACAGATCAACAGTTAGTTAATCCAAGCGATGGTGACTCCATCGGCATCCGAGTGAAACGTTAGCGTTTGGCTATCGCTCAATTCGGTCGAGGATGGGTTGGAAGGTCTTTGAACAGAGACCATCACAGCGACTCCAGCAACGCCAAGTGCGGGAAGTAGCCACCTCAGCCAGTGCAGGGCTGAACGTGAGGGAGAAGCCGAGGTAACAGACTCGCGATCGGCAGCGTCGATGCGTTTCTGGATCTGTGACCAATAGAACTCCCGAGAAGCCGGTACTGTGTGGACTGGTTCGTTCTCGCGGACCATGCGGCCTATGGCTCGCAATCCTTCCACGAGAATTCGAGCCTCGGCATCGGTTTGAAGGACATGTTCAATCGCTGATTTCTGTTCGGGATCGAGTTCCCCGTCGACGTATGCCTGTAGATCTAGGGTAAGGTTAGTGGTTTTCATTCAGTGCGCTCTCGTTTAAGGCCTTGCAACAATATCGCCAGACGGCGACGAGCATAAAAAAGTCGGGACATGACGGTGCCGATCGAGATGCCGATTCGTTTGGCGATTTCCTTGTACTCCAATCCATCGAATTCGTGCAGCATGAGCACCGCTCGGTGTGCGGGAGACAATTTGTCCATGGCGGCATCGATCCGACGTCGAAGCTCGTCTTTCTCCAACCCCTCCGTCGGATTGTTCCACTCGACGGGCATTTGTCGTTCGACGCCGCCAGCTTCCTCCTGCAGATCTTCGATGGATTCGGACCGGACCTTTTTCTGCCGCCGGAGTTCGTCGAGGCAGAGGTTGATGACGATTCGAGTGATCCACGTGGCGAACGAGGAATCCCCCTGGAACTGTACCAACCGTTGCCATGATTTCACCCATGCTTCCTGCGATAAATCCATTGCCTCGTCCTCGTTCCGCATCATGAGGAACGCTCGGGCGTAAATTTTGTCACGATGTCTGAAGACCAGCTCCTGGAAGGCCTCAGTATCGCCCTGCTTGGCGAGTGCGACCAACCGATCGTCAGCAGCGGACGTATGATCTTCGTTCAACGACACGATTAATGACGCTCAAGCAGAATGGTTATTCAAAGCACTTCATTCAAAAAGGTGCAATCGGCAGAGAGCCTAAAGTTTACCTTTGCTGCTGGGGATCTGTCCCTGGGTACGAGGATCCTTTTGGCAAGCGAAATCGACGGCTTTGGCGAACGCTTTAAAGAGACATTCTACCACATGGTGAGGTTCGCCGCCGTACAGAAGGGCCAAGTGAAGGTTGCAACGAGCTTCGTTGGCAAAGCCCTGGAAGAACTCACGGGCCAAGCCGAACCGGAAGGCGCTAGACATATCTTGGGTTTGGTCAGCCAAGGAAACCCTCCGTTGGCTCATGGCATCCATGCCGCGCCAGACTAGGAATGGCCGCCCGCTGAAGTCGAGGACGCATCGGGCGAGGCATTCATCCATGGGGACGTACGCTTCGCCGGTGAAGGGGTTCCCGGGGTGAAAACCGGTCCCATAGCGGCGGATCCCTCGTTTCTCGCCCAAGGCTCGGGAGAACGCCTGGCCAAGGGCGATCCCACAATCCTCAACTGTGTGGTGGGCATCCACTTGCAAATCACCTCGACAGGTTAACTTGAGGTCGCAAAGGGAGTGCTTGGAAAACAGCGTCAGCATATGATCGAGAAAGGGAATTCCTGTTTGAATTCGTGACTTCCCGCTGCCGTCGACGGACAAATCGAGGGTGACCGCGGTCTCTTTGGTGACACGTTTAATGCGTGCGCGCCGGATCTGCATGTGGGTAGCTAAGGCGACGAAGTTGCTTCGGACCAAGGAAAATCTCCAGCAATGATTCCGCGAAAACACTTTGCACGTCGGTCACCTTCTCGCCATTCTGCTGACATGCGCAAACGTCGCGAGGCGCGCGAGCGAGCTCTTCAGTTCTTGTTTCAGTGTGACCAAAATCCACCGGATAACCTCCAGGCGGCCTTGGACCATTTCTGGCATTCCCAACGCTTGACCGCGTTCTTGGAAACCCAGGGCCCGACGTGGGGGGAACGCGTGGACTTGCCGCCACCCACGGCTGAAGAGACGTCAACACGCCTTTTTGCCGATCCACTGATCACCGGCACCTTGAAACATCGCCAAGCCCTTGACGATGTTATCCGGCAGCATGCCAAAAACTGGGATTTGCACCGCATGGCGGTGGTCGACCGCAATATCATGCGGCTAGCCATCTATGAGATGTTGTATCGTGAAGACATTCCGCCGGTGGTCAGCATCAATGAGGCGGTGGACATAGCGAAAAAATTCTCCACATCGGACAGTGGGAAATTTGTGAATGGGATCTTGGACAAGGTCAAAGCGGGTATCTTGAGACCGGCGCGGACCGCTAAGGAAATCGACGAAGGCGCTGGCACACCGGCGGCACATGGGACGTCTGGCCCGCGTGCGAATACGAGCGATCTCCCAAAACCGAGTCCAATCGAGGCCGTGCATCAACCCGACTCAGCCCACTGAAGTTTTTGTTGAAAACCGCTGACCTCCATCTCCACACCCGATTTTCTGATGGCACGTTTACGCCGGAGGAATTGGCCACGCGTGCGCGCGCCCACGGCCTGGCTGCGGTTGCGCTGACCGATCACGATACGGTCGAAGGTTGCGAGCGCATGGCGGCGGCCTGCACAGCAAATGAGGTGGAGTTTATTCCGGGGACCGAGTTGACTGCGAACCATAAGGGTATTGAGCTTCACATTTTGGGTTACTTTGTAGATACCTGTTCGGCCCCATTTTTGGCCCAATTATCTCATTTCCAATCGGAACGACACCATCGAATTCAGGAAATGGTCACGCGGTTAAATGATCGCGGAGTGGCCTTGAAAGTCGACACGGTATTGAAGATTGCAAATTGTCAGTCCCCAGGACGCCCCCACTTGGCAAGGGCGTTGGTGCAGGAAGGGTATTGTTCGGATTTTAACGAAGCGTTTGATCGTTTCTTGAAGAAGGGGCGTCCGGCTTGGGTGCCCAAGGCGCGGATGGATTCTATGACAGCCATTTCCATGATCCATTGTGCTGGCGGGGTCGCGGTACTCGCTCATCCGGGGCTTTACCGGTCCGACAATCTCATCCCGAAGCTGGCAGAAGAGGGATTAGACGGGTTGGAATGTTGGCATACGAAGCATAGCAATGCGGCATCCGAAACCTATTCGAAGACTGCGGAAGAACTCGGATTAGTGGCGACCGGGGGCAGCGATTGCCATGGCGATGCCAAAGGCCACCCATTGATTGGGACGTTGCGGATTCCCTATTCCCAAGTTTCACAACTCAAAGAACGTCAGAAGAAGCATGCCCCTGATTCGGGTCTATGAGTTCGATGGTTTGCACCTCCGATTTCAGAATTGCCAACTAACCCATGGGTCTTTTCGACAAGCTCAAGGCCGCCATCACCAAGACGGCCTCCACCCTCACACACGAGATCAAGCGAATCGTTACTCGCTCTCCTCGGCTGACGGCCGATAGTCTTGAAGAACTTGAAGGGGCGCTGCTGCAGGCTGACTTGGGAATGGCCATGACTCAGCAGATCCTAGCTGCTGCCAAGCTCGCCTTCGAGACCCAGGGCCGTTCCGGGATGGATTTCATCAACATCGCCGCTGGCGAAGTCGAAAAGAGTCTTTCAACGGCAGACCAGAAACTATGCCTGCGGCCTGATGGCTTGACGGTGGTTTCGATTGTTGGAGTCAATGGCACCGGCAAAACGACTACCAGCGCCAAGCTCGGACACTTGGCTCAAGGGCAGGGGAAGACCGCGATGCTTGCCGCGTGTGACACGTTCAGGGCAGCGGCGATTGAGCAATTGAAGCTTTGGGGAGAACGTCTCAACATTCCGGTCGTCGCCTCCGCGTATCAGTCAGATCCGGCATCGGTGGCGCACGACGCTATCAGTGCAGCGATTGCTAAGGGAACAACTTATTTGTTCGTGGATACGGCAGGTCGTCTGCACACCAAGAACAATTTGATGGCTGAGTTGCAGAAAGTGCACCGCGTGATGGATAAAAAATTACCGGGAGCCCCCCATGAGGTGCTCCTCGTCTTGGATGGTTCCACGGGCATGAATGCTTTAAGCCAGACACGAGAATTCAATAAATCGGTCAAATTGACAGGGCTGGTTATCACCAAACTCGATGGCACGAGCAAAGGGGGGGCGGTGGTCGCAATCCAGCGCGAACTAGGTATACCCGTGAAGTTTATCGGCGTCGGCGAGAAGGCGGAAGATCTCCAACCGTTCAATGCCAAGGAATTCGCCCAGGCGCTTTTTGAGGTGAAGTGATTCATTGTTGCCCAAGGCCCATTCTTATCCTCTGACCCAATTAAGATTCCTCCCTAGCTCCCAGTTCCATGGTTTCCTCTTTCTGGTTGGTAAAGCAAGAACCAGAAGCTTATTCGTGGTCGACGTTTGTGCACGATGGCAGGACCGTTTGGACGGGTGTTCGCAATTTTCAGGCTCGCAATAATCTCCGCGCCATGAAGCGAGGCGACCGTGTCTTGTATTATCACAGCGTCAGCGACAGGCAGGTTGTGGGGATCGCCAAGGTCGAGCGGGAAGCCTATCCGGACCCTACGGCTAAGGAAGGGGATTGGTCGTGCGTGGATTTAACCCCTCATCAAGCGTTGCCGAAGTCCGTGAGCCTGGATCAACTGAAGGCGGACCCAATCACCTGCGGCATGGCGCTTATTCGCCAAACTCGGCTCAGCGTGACACCCATGACTCATGAACAATTCCAGAGAATCTTGGAAATGAGCGGCCTGCGGAAGACCAGAGGCGGGGATTCATAGGGATCGTTGCCGGGCAACTTCGGAAAAGAATACTGCGGATGCAGCGCCGACATTGAGAGAATCCACCTCGGGAGCCATTGGAATCATCACCGCGTCGTCACACTCCCTGAGGACCTCCTCGCGAACCCCGTCCCCTTCGGCTCCGAGCACAATGCAAGTGTCTTGAGTCCAATTGCAGTCCCACACCGTTCGGCGATTCACATGCGGATGTGCGGCGATGCATCGCACCTGCTGAGTGCGCAGGAGACGCAGGGTTTCTGGAAGGGAACGCGAGGCGATGTAGGGGAGTTTGAAGATGGTTCCCATGGAGCTTCGAACCGCACGACGCAGGTAGGGATGAGCGCAGGTCTCTCCGACAATGAGCGTCTGAACTCCGAGTGCTACGGCATTGCGAACGATGGACCCCACATTTTCAGCGTTGGTGAGCCCGTCGAGCGCCACGATCAGACGTGGACGAGTCAGTTTGAGGCAATAATCCAAACGCGATTCCGAAGGCACATGGGCGAGTCCCAGTAATCCCTGGTACATGGAGAATCCAATCAACTCTTGTAGGATCTGCTTCTCTGCCACAAATAGGTCAATCGGCTCCGGACGCGTCGCGAGGAGAGGGTGATACGCATCCTTCCATTTGGGCGGAAGCAGGATTGATCGAACGCGAAGGGGAGATTCCAAAAGTCGGCGAACAACCTTCTCACCTTCGGCGACAAAACTCCCTGCATTGAGATGCTCAAACTGCGCGCGCATGGTCCGACAAGGCGTGAGTCTTGGGTCCTCGAAAGTGGTAATGGATTGGATCGAATACACGGGGCATCGTCCCACGAAATTCTGTGGATGGTGTCCGGCTTAGCGGCGTTTCACTTTGGGTCCCTTGGCGGTGTCCTCGATGAGCCAGCCCAAATGATTGAGTTCGGCACGGATGGCGTCTGCTCTGGTGAAATCGCGGGAACGCTTGGCGACGGTTCGGGCTTCGACAAGTGCGAGGACTTCTGGCGGAGCTTGATCACTCAACTTCGCGCTTAACCCGAGAACTGAATTGATCTGGTCCCACGAATGCAATCGCGCTTTGGCCGCCATGGGACTCAATTCCAGACTGGCGATGGCTCGATTCGTTTCGCGAACCCAGTCGAAGACCACCGCCCAACCTGCAGCCACATTGAGATCATTGTCCATGGCAGCGGTGAACGCGTCCACGAACGAAGGAGACGCGGCAAGAGACGGTGCCGCGTTTTCCTCTGAGGAGGATTGAGTTGCCAATTCCCTCAGTTTTTCGAGGCACTCGTCAATGCGGGACAAGGCTTGTCGGGCCGCCTCCAAGCCTTCCAGAGTGAAATTGAAAGTCTCCCGGTAGTGGGCACTGAGCAGCAGATAGCGAATCTCACGGCCTTGGAACCCCTGGTCCAGCAGGTCTCGCACGGTGTAGAAATTGCCCAAGGATTTCGCCATCTTTTTGCCCTCTACAAGAAGATGGGCGCCATGAAGCCAATACTTGACGAAGGGCCTTCCCGGCGGTTGTAGACCAGCACCTTCACTTTGGGCAATTTCGTCTTCGTGGTGCGGGAATGCCAAATCTTCGCCTCCCAGGTGCAGGTCGAAACTTGGGCCCAAAATGGACATACTCATGGCGGAACATTCGATGTGCCAGCCTGGTCGACCCTGGCCCCAGGGACTATCCCAAAAAACGGCTCCATCTTCCGGTATCCGTGCTTTCCAAAGAGCAAAATCCGCAAGGCTTTCTTTGGCGTATTCGTCGCTCGAAATGCGCTCACCAACGCGCATTTCGTCAAAATTGAGATTCACCAATTGGCCATAGCGGCAACCACAGCCACGATAATTCTGGATGCTGAAATAGACGGAGCCATCCGGAGCACGGTAGGCGATCCCGCGCGACTCCAATTTTTGGATCAGATCAATGATCGCCGGAATGTAGTCGGTGGCGTGGGGCAGGTGATGGGGTGACGAACAATTCAACGTTCTCAGATCTTCGAGGAAAGCACTCTTGTAGTTGCCAGTGTACTCTTGAAGCGTTTTGCCAGTTTCGCGGACGCGGCGGATGATCTTATCCTCGACATCCGTCACATTCATCACGTGGGTCACTTCGTAGCCCCGAAACTCGAGATATCGCCGAGTGAGATCACTAAACGCGAAGGTTCGGAAATTTCCGATGTGACCAAAGTCATAGACCGTGGGACCACAGCAGTACATGCCGACCTTGCGACCGGTCGGGTCGAATGGTTCAAAATCCTGAACCACTCGGGAGAGAGAGTTAAATAATCGAAGCTTGCTCACGACAGGTAGGAACGATGGCTTGGGTTGAGCGCCGGAAAAAGGTAAAACAAACTTGAGGCAGTTTGGTCAAAGTTCGTTGACGGATGTAAACATCGAGGCGAGGTTTCCTCAATAGATTAAGTACGCGTATGAAAATGAGCCGTTGCCCAGGTCGACGCCAGATCCAAGGACCTGATGTTTGTGGTTTTACGTTGATTGAGTTGCTCGTGGTCATTGCTATTATTGGGATCTTAGCAGGAATGCTGTTGCCATCGTTGGGACAAGCCAAGCGGCGGGCCTTGGTAACTCAATGCGTGAATAATCTGCATCAGATTGGACTGAGCGTGCACATCTATCTGAATGACCATGAAGGCAAGTTCCCACCGGCGTCTGTTACTGAGGATAATGTGCTTAAGAATTCTCGGCGGGCCTTGGGAGGGCGCGATCCAGACCCAGGAGTTTTGTCTGTAACCCCGAGTGCGCGAGTGAGGCCTCTACGGCAATACCTTGAACCGTCCCAAGTGTTCAAGTGCCCAGAGGATCGAGGGCAGGGGATTCTACCGTGTGAGACGACCGTGAAGCAAAAGCCCTCGAATTGGCAGATTTTGGGCAACAGTTACTCCTACAACGCAGGGAGTTTGACGACGGTTGGGGGTGGCACCGGTTTCCGGCATCCGGTGGACGATCCCGCCTATGGGATAGCCGGCAAAGACGAAGGGTGGGTTTCGAGTCCCGTCCGCCACATTCTGATGCACGAACCACCAGCACGTCCTTATTCCTGTGGTAGTCAGGTGTACTGGTATCAATGGCACTTCGCCTCTTCTGGCAATGAATTCATGGATCCCAAGGCAGCTGGAGGTCGTTTTGTTTCCCCGATTCTATTTGTGGATGGCCATGTCAAGAATACGGACTTCACGCGAGCATTGACGGCCGACCCGAGCTACCCTTACGAAACCACCGCGGAATGGATGTGGTACAAATCGACCGATGGTTCGGGTGAAAACCGTTGATCTTCGTTCGTTCGATTTGGAAGACATGCCATGAGCGCGACGATCATGACAGTTCAGGAAAAAATGCCGATGCCGTCGGGCGATTCCAACGTGCGCGTGGAAGAACTGCCAGCCATGTCTGCAGCCTTGGCGCGAGCCTTTGGGGAATTAGGGGTCGGCGGCAAACCGTTGGAGGATGTCTTTTCCCACAAACTGAAGGCCCGTTGTCTGGGCTGTGGTATTCAAGTTGCCGGTTCGGACTTGGCGCACTTGTCTGTTTCCCCGAATTCTGCTGTCCCGGTAGACTCGAAGTTAGATAGACTTCGGTTGGGGTACTGCGCACGAAATGGGTGTTCATCAAAGTATTATCAACTGAGCTGCGATTCGATTCCAGGAATTGACACTTCCAAGGTACTCCGGAGGGCAATTGAACTCCGTCATGGACCCCCACCGGAGGTGCAACCCGAACCGGAATCCGTCGGCCCACCGACGCCCTGGTTTCGACAAGCAAAGTGGCAGGGACTGGTTGCCCTGATCCTGCTAATTGCCATTTGGGCGGTTCGTTATGCCGCCAGCGAGGGATATGTTCCAGGAATCGTACCGAGACCACAGTATCAGTCGGCTCCGGAAAGCTCAAAGGAAGCCTTGTAGCGATACGGACACAAGTCAGCAGGGCAGATACAATATTGGGGTCACGTGAGGATAACGCCGGTTGCAGTCACCTAGAATCAGCCAGAACGATCCCTTGGTGATCTGATTTCACTTGCTGAAACCTCCTTAATAACGGTTATTCTCACGTGCAGACTTGGGTGCGGTCTTTGTCAGTATGCTTTCACGACTCTTTTCTGGCTTAATTGCCGCTGTTCTTTCTAGCAGCGCCGCAACTGTTTGCGGCGCTCCATTCATTCTTTTCGATTATGGGTTCAATGTCGAGGGGGCAATAACTCTTGCGCCCTCAGTTGCCCCAGCAGGAGTTGATGACTCGGCGTTCAATTACTCAACAGGGCTAGGGGTGTTGAAGATCACCGTTTCTGGTTCTGGGCCGCACTATCTCTCTTTGTTTCTTGATCACGAAATCGACGAAAGCCTTAACTCGTTCTTTAATGAGTATGGCGAGCCAATCAATACGCCATTGGCATCGCAGTCGTGGGAAATCGACGAACCGGGGTACACCTTTGGAAACCTTTTGCAGAACTTCCAATCTTGGAGGCTGGACAACCGAGCCGCAGTTACCTCGGACAATGTGGATGATGTGGCTATGGCGATGAGTTGGCGGCTTTCATTGGAGGCTGAACAGAAAGGTGAGGCGACGTTTCTATTGAGTGATCAGCCACCGAATTCCGGGTTTTATCTTCAACATCACGATCCCGACAGTAAGCGCTCCATCTTTTTTTCGAGTCGTTTGAACATTGTTCGTGTGCATCACGTGCCTGAGTTGGTGTCCACGATGGGACTGATGTTGTTTGGAGTCGTCTCACTGGCTTGGTTTCGAGGAAACGGTTCGTGGTGTCAGACATGACATCAACCCTCTGAATCAATCGTGAGCGAGGCCTTGATGAAGTCCGGACAGCGTTAGAAGGAGTTGTTTGGATGGTGCCTGACTCGCTTATGGATCGCTTTGGTTGGAGTTCCGCGTTGACCTGACAGCTTTGGGCTCCCACCTTCGCGTAGCGCGCGATGAAGACGCTCCTGTTTGTCTGTACCGGAAATACCTGCCGTAGTCCCATGGCTGAGGCCTTGGCCAGACGCGCTCTGGCGGACAACCCTGGCTGGCGGGTCGTTTCGGCTGGTATTGGGGCGATCGATGGACAACCTCCAAGTCATCATGCCGTGGCCGCCATGAGAGAACTGGGCATCGACATTTCACAGCATCGTTCCCAAATGCTAACCGGCCGACTTGTGAGAGATGCAGATTTTATTTTTGGACTCACCCACGGCCACGTGGATGGGGTAGCGTTGTTGTACCCAGAAGCGGAGCAGAAGACATTTGTCCTTCGAGAATTTGAGGACCAGCTCAATGGCCTGGATAAGGACATTGCGGATCCGATCGGCGGTCCATTCACAGGCTATGTGCAATGTCGCAATCAAATTGAAAGCGGTGTGGCGAGCGCTCTCCAATTCTTGAACCAACATGTATCCGAAGGCGTCCACCGACGGCAGGTTTCCTTTGCTGTGGGTGCGGATCATGCAGGGTACGCGTTGAAGGAGGCGGTATTGAAGCATTTGAGCGGACTCGGGTTGGAAGTCACAGATTTTGGGACGTATAGCACAGAATCGACGGACTACCCCGATTACGCAATTCCTGTGGCACAAATGGTGGGTGCCGGCGACGTCGATTTTGGGGTTTTGTGTTGTTCGACGGGGGTGGGAATGAGCATTGCGGCCAACAAGGTTCCCGGAGTGAGGGCAGCATTGGTGGTGAGTGCGGAGATTGCTCGGCTAACGCGCCGGCATAACAACGCTAACGTGCTTTGCCTGGGTGCGATGACCACACCGCCAGAATTGGTTGGGAGTCTTTTGGATGCGTTCCTTGAATCTGAATTTGAAGGCGGTCGCCATGAGCGCCGCGTAAACAAGCTCGAAGCACGATCTGACATGTCTCGAACACTCGAAAACACCGATCCGGAAATTGCACAAATCATTGGAAATGAACGATGCCGGCAGCAGGAAAACATTGAGCTCATCGCGAGCGAAAACTTTACGAGCCCAGCTGTGATGGAGGTTCAGGGCAGTGTCCTGACCAATAAATACGCCGAAGGATATCCGCGGCGCCGATGGTATGGCGGCTGTGAATTTGTTGACCAGGCGGAACAGCTTGCGATTGATCGGGCCAAGAAATTGTTTGGTGCTGAGCATGCCAACGTCCAGCCCCACTCAGGATCTGGCGCCAACATGGCGGTCTATTTTTCGATGCTCAAGCCGGGTGACAAGCTCCTGACCATGGATCTTTCCCATGGAGGTCATCTGACGCACGGCAACAAAGCGAATTTCTCCGGGAAGTTCTTTGAGATCGTTCATTATGGAGTCCGAAAATCCGATGAGTTGATTGATTATGACCAACTCGCATCATTGGCTGCCGAGCACCGTCCCAAGATGATCACTGTGGGCGCCAGTGCATACTCTCGCATCATTGATTTTGAGCGAATGGGCCAAATTGCTCGATCCACTGGGGCACTGCTCCTAGCGGACATCGCCCATATCGCGGGTTTGGTCGCAGCCGGACTTCATCCAAGCCCCATGCGACACGCTGACTTTGTCACCACAACCACTCACAAGACACTGCGAGGGCCTCGAGGCGGTTTAATTTTGTGCCGCGAGCAGTACGCCAAGGCGATTGATTCTCAGGCGTTCCCTGGAATTCAAGGCGGCCCCCTCATGCACGTGATCGCTGCCAAAGCGGTCTGTTTTCAGGAAGCCTTGCAGCCCGGATTTAAGGCCTACCAGCAGCAAATCCTAAACAACGCGCATGCCCTTGCCGATGGAATGAAACGGAATGGGTTTCGGTTGGTGAGTGGCGGCACGGACAACCACCTGATGCTGGTGGATGTTGGTACGCGTGGATTGACCGGCAAGCAGTCTCAGCATGCCTTGGACGAAGCGGGGATCACCACCAACAAGAATACCATCCCGTTTGAAACTCGCTCGCCGTTTGAAGCGTCGGGCATCCGTTTAGGAACGCCGGCGGTCACCACTCGTGGAATGAAGGAAGCCGAAATGGCAGCGATCGCGGACATGATTAGTGAAGTCTTAATGGATTTGGGGAACCAAGCGACGACTGCAACCGTTCGAGATCGAGTCCACGCGCTTACGGCAAAGTTTCCGTTGCCTTATTGAGGTCAATCAATCTGGCTGAGATCCTCCTTAGGTACTCGGAGGTGTGTTCTGTGATTGAGCCTGGCGCCACTGAGTCAAACGGTCCCGTATTTTCTTTTCAACGCCTTGATCGGTCGGTTCGTAGAAGCGCCGCGGTTCTCCCAAGTGGTCCTGGTGCACATAATGCCCAGGGAAATCATGGGCATACTTGTATCCCTCCCCATGGCCGAGCCGTTTCGCACCCTCGTAATGTCCGTCTCTCAGATGTGCAGGCACGGGCAAGGTTCGCCCCGATTTCACATCGGATAACGCAGCGTCAATCGCTCGGATTACCGAGTTGCTCTTGTGGGCCGTGGCGATATAGATCGCGGCTTCGGCAATGGGAATACGAGCCTCGGGCCAACCGATGAATTCGGCGGCTTGAGCGGCGGCTTGGGCCAGAACCAAAGCCATCGGATCCGCCAAGCCGACATCTTCAGCGGCATGAATCACGATTCGTCGAGCAATAAATCGGGGGTCTTCCCCGGCGTGAATCATCTTGGCAAGCCAATAGAGGGTGGCATCCGGATCACTGCCTCGCATCGATTTAATGAAGGCGCTAATGGTATCGTAATGAGCATCCCCATCTCCGTCGTATACCACAGCCTTCTTTTGAATACTCTGCTCAGCGACGGTCATTCCGATATCAATCACGCCCGTCGGACCTGGAGGCGTCGTGAGTACGGCGATTTCCAACGAGTTCAAAGCCTTTCTTGCATCCCCATCGGAGACTCGTGCGATGTGTTGCAGTGCCTCAGGGGTGATTGAAACTCGCAGATGTCCCAGACCTCGGTTGGAGTCTGTCAACGCACGATGGAGCAATGCGTGAAGGTCGGATTCATTGATGGGCTGAAGCTCAAAAATCTGGGACCTGGAGACGAGGGGAGAGTTGACGAAGAAAAAGGGATTGTGAGTGGTGGCGCCGATCAATTTTATTACCCCACTTTCGACATCTGGCAACAAGACATCCTGCTGGGACTTGTTGAATCGATGGATCTCGTCGACGAACAGTAGAGTGGGTTGCCCAGAATTACTTAAACGGTTTGCTGCCGAAGCCAGCACACGACGCATGTCGGCGACGTTCGATTCGACCCCACTCAGACGTTCGAACCGAGCTTTAGTCTGCTTCGCAATGATCTGCGCCAGCGATGTTTTTCCCGTACCTGGTGGACCAAAAAATATCAAAGACTGCACTCGATCCGCCTCAATCGCCCGCCTCAATAGCATGCCTGGAGACAGTATATGGGATTGTCCGACGTACTCATCCAGCGAACGGGGACGCATTCGAGCCGCCAGAGGTGCGCTGGCAAACGGGGATGCCTGGGGCAATATTTCTTCTGAAGTTCCCTCAGTTTTTCCGGGGTTTTGTGATCCGAAGAGTTCGTCCTGCGCCATAACGTCAGTCTATCGGATGTTCCCGATAATGAACACCCTGTGGTGGACTCAAGGCCAAAGCAGGCTTGGGAACCGGGTGCGCAGGCCGGACCGAAGCTTTGGGTAGGTGCGTTCCTTCCAAGTAGGCCAATCGGTTGTGGATTCGAGTCGCTTGCCGTCTGGGGTGTGCACCCAAAGTCGCACCGGTACCCGCCCCTCACAAATTTTGGGATGTTGATCCAAGCCGAAACAATCCGTGAGCTTTACTTGCGATTCGGGCGACTCAGATGCCTCTTCGCTAACCCCATAAACCAATTTGATTCTTAGTGATTCCTTCAGCCAGACGCTCAGCGGTGCCAATTCCTCCAGCCAAATCCGCTGACCTTCTTGGAGATGATTTCGAAAAGATGGCAGCAGATCAGCGAATTGGACTTCTCGGGTGATTGTGCATCCGGCAAATGCCTTGGAAAGGGATTCTTTGATCGCGTGGCCATCGAAATCAGGGAATTCCAATTCAGGAAGGACAGCATGGACCAATCGAATGCGTGCGACCCACTGTCGCACCTCATGATTGAACTTGGGCAGTTCGAACCAACCTCGGGCAAAGGCATCGGCGAAGCAGGCTCCGGCGCGGAGAGTATCGATCTCGCGCTGGTGTTCGTGTCCAATCACTAAATCCAAAAATCGCAGCACTCGGAGGGCGGCAATCCGTTTGTGGGTTCGGTCGTACAGGTATTCGACTGTTGACGATAGATGTTGTGGAAACATTTCAGGAAGCCAGGACTCCTCGATAGCAGTTGCCTGGCTCAGAAGGGTCATAGCACCGGTTCGGCCAGTGACCTCCTTGATACTAGCGACAACCATCAACTGGCTTTGGACCACGCTATCCCGAACCAACGTTCCAGAGCGCTTTTCCGTGAGTTCACAATCCAGAGTGCCGGTGTCACGGCGTTTGGCGACTTGGTCGACGAAGCCCGCCAATAGACATCGAAGAAGAGCATCTTCCCCAGGGGGCGCGGTTTCGTCCTCCTCCAACAGGCCTTCACGTGAGGCGATCTGAAGTATCTGCTGAAATGTGTCTTCAATTTGTCGAGCCGTTTGCGCATGGATTCCATGACGACGGCAGGCTTCGACGCTGAAGTTCGACCGTTTGGCGAACTGCTGGGCCCGCATGAGCGTATAAAAGTCACTCATCGCGCTGGCCTCGAACAACTCTCTCTCGTCCTTGATGTGGCTGTCATCGCGGCCCGCCCGCATGAGGAGATCCCGTCCGCTGACCAATGCAGCACATTGAGCGGCGCCGGGCACGCATCCACGTTTTGACGCCTCGACTAACATTCGGGAGAATCGCGGATGCATAGGTAACCGCAGCATCCGGCGACCGATATCCGTGAGACTCTCAGAAGAGGGATCAATGGCTCCCAGTTGATGAAGGAGTCTCTCGGCTCGTTCGACGGCCGCAACATCGGGTTGATCCAGCCATTCAAATGTCGTTGCCCTTCGGATTCCGAGGGAATGCAAGAGCAGCACGACTTCGGCGAGGTCGGCTCGCTGAATCTCGGGAGTGTTTTTGGCCGACCGGTTGAGGTGGCTACTTTCGGTCCAAAGGCGCCAGCAGGTGCCTGGTGCTGTACGTCCCGCTCGTCCAGCGCGTTGGTCGGCGCTGGCACGACTAATCTCTTCCAGATGCAGGGTCTGGATCCCACGCTCCGGTTCATACCGCGACACACGGGCTAATCCCGCATCCACCACATGACGGATGCCATCGATAGTGACACTGGTTTCTGCAACATTCGTGGCGATCACAATTTTTCGCCGATCACATGTGGCGAACGCTCGATCTTGATCTTGTGGAGCAAGGTCTCCGTGGAGTGGGATGAGCTCGACAGGCTCGCCGAGACGGGAGCTCTGAATGGCATTCATCGTGGACTGGATTTCTGACATGCCGGGCATGAACACGAGAATATCCCCTGGTTCGCCCTTCGATAGCAATCGCTCCACGGCATCGGCGGCTTGTTCTACCACAGGACGCTGGTCCATGTAGTCGGCGTACCGAATCTCCACTGGAAAGGTTCGCCCCTCGGATTCGAGGATGGGCGCTTCGTTCAAATAAGCAGCAACGGGGTTAGCCTCGAGCGTCGCCGACATGACCACGATCTTGAGATCTGGACGCCGATCCCGCTGCAACGTTCTCACGAGGGCGAGGGCGACGTCGCTGAGGAGATTGCGTTCATGGAATTCATCAAACAAGAGCACTCCGATGTCTTCCAATTCTCGATCATCCTGCAACCATCGAAGCAGGATTCCTTCGGTAACAAAACAGATCCGGGTACCGAGCGAGGTTCGATCTTCAAATCGAATCTGGTATCCCACTTCCTGTCCGAGCGGCACCCCTCGTTCCCAAGCGACACGGGCTGCCACCGTTCGGGCCGCGACGCGTCGAGGCTGCAAAACGATGATCTTTTTATCCCCTGCGAGACCGGCGTCCAAGAGCATCTGAGCGACCTGGGTGGTTTTTCCAGAACCAGTAGCGGCAACGAGAACCAGTCGATTAGTCCGTGTTAGATGGCGAATAATGTCGGCATGAAGTTGCCAAATGGGGAGATTTTGAGTGGGCACAAAGCGACATTGGTGGGTGAAACGATGGGAACATGCTCAGGGTCAGCCGGCCTTAAGTGCCCAGAAAAGGCAACCCAGAGTGATCAGGGAAACCAGGGCCATGACGCCGCCGGGCATGACCTTCTTGGACTTGGCGTACCGAAAGGTAAAAAAGCTGAAAAGAAACCCGATATCCAGTGGAGCGACCAGCCAGGGCAGGATGCCTAGATTGACTAGCGCCAGCGGGATGGCGAAAGCGATCGACATAATCAGGCTAGCTTTACTGCCAGCTTTTATGAAACCCACCACACCACCGGCAAGGAGAAGGGCAGTGTAGATCCAAATGACTAAGGCTGAGCTCATGAGAGGATTTAGGAGAGATAATCGGTGAACGCAAAGCGAAACAAGCCCGCCGAACGGCGGGGTCGTTGACATGAAGGGGGAGATCGACTGCAACCGAAGCGGCAACGTTAGGGCCGATCAGGCTCGTTCCATGTACTTACCCGTGCGCGTGTCGATTTTGATGCGCTCGCCGGTTTTGATGAAAAGCGGCACATTGATGGTGATTCCGGTCTCGATCAGGACAGCCTTTTGGACGTTATTGGCTGAATCGCCCTTGAGGCCCTCCGGGGCATCGGAGACTTTGAGGATGACGCTGGGAGGCATTTCGATGGAGACAGCCTTATCTTCGACGAATGTCATGGTAACCGAACCATTTTCGACGAGATAGTTTTTGGCGTCGCTAACTAATTCAGGCGGTAGCGTGACCTCCTCGAACGTCTCCGGGTTCGAGAATACGTAATCTTCTCCAGATTTGTAGCTGAATTCCATCCGGTTGGTTTGCAGAGGCACGGTCTCAATCTTCTCGTATGAGCTGAAGCGCACATCCATGGATTTACCAGTTCGGATGCTGCGGAGGATAGCCTGGACGAATGCCCTGAGGTTCCCGGGTGTCCGGTGAGTGACTTCGAGGACCACACAGATGTCGTTGTTGTACAGAACGGCGGTTCCCTTGCGGATCTCGTTAGCGTTGACTGCCATAAAACTGAAAATATCGAATTTTAATTGACCTGATTTGAGAAAGGGCGGGCAACCTAACGAGGGGGATTGGCATTGCAAGTCCTGTTTTGACAGGCGGGGACCGAGTATGGATGATACCTCTATCCATACACGTGAAATGAAATGCGTTATTCTGTGGTGCTTCAACGGGTTGGCGCCTGAAATCGTCCGCAATATCGACAAACAGCCACGGAAACGTGATTGAGGCTTAACATCCCTCATTTTAGTTGGCAAAACTAACGCACACGATGCTACGGCGACAGAGACAGATACAGGCGAAACTGAATAAAGGGTTCGATGCCTTGCTTTTTTGCACGGCATTCTGGCTCATTCACTTGATCCGAAACCTCCCTGCACTTGACCCGCGTGGGGAAATTCAGGACTTCAATACCTACGCCTGGTTGCTGTTCGTCATTTTCCCACTCACCCCCTTGTTGCTGGAGGTCAACGATTTTTACCAGAGGCAGGTGCTCGGAACCCGACAGCAGCGAATTTGGGCTCTATTCAAGGCGAGCCTGTGGATAACGGTCATTAGCGCGACGGCTGTTTCTCTGGTCAAAACTGATCTGCCCCGCGCGTTGGTGTTCTCGTTTGGCCCTGTGGCCTTTATCATAGTAGCCATCAAGGAAGAAATTTCGATGCGGTGGACCCAGTATCGCATGGGTAGCCAGCAATATCGAAAACGTGTGATCTTGGTCGGTACGTCGGAGGAAACCATCCGATTGGACAAGGAACTGAAAGGGAGCTCTCACGGCGAAGTGGAGATTGTTGCCCAGTTGGACCTAAACCAGGCTGGCGCAGGAATTCTTGCCGATGCACTTCATGAGCACTCTGCCAATGCGGTCATCATTTCTCCTCGGCAGACCTTGTTCGGCGAGATCGAGAAGGCGGTCCGCGTTTGTGAATTGGAGGGTGTCGAAGTTTGGTTGCGGGCTGATTTCTTTCAGACTCAGATCTCCCAAACCAAGGCGGAAGAACTCTATGGACATCCAATGCTGGTGTTCCGTACTGGCCCGGATGCGAGCTGGCAAGCAGCCGCCAAAAGCGTTCTCGACCACATGGGTGCGGCCTGCATGTTGGTTATCACATCGCCCGTGTTACTGCTGGTGGCGATCCTGATCAAGCGGTCGTCCCCGGGGCCGATATTCTTCCGCCAAAAACGCGCAGGCTTGAATGGCTCTCCATTCGAGATGCTGAAGTTTCGCACCATGGTGAGCAACGCGGAACAACTCAAGCAGGAGTTGTTGGCCCTAAACGAAATGTCCGGCCCGGTGTTCAAGGTGTCCAATGATCCGCGTATTACCAACTTGGGACGATTTCTCCGAAAGTGGAGCATTGATGAGCTGCCTCAGCTAATTAATGTGCTGCGGGGGGAGATGAGTCTGGTAGGCCCAAGACCTCTTCCTGTAGATGAGGTGCGACGTTTCGATGATATGGCTCACCGCCGTCGGTTGAGCGTCAAACCGGGGCTGACGTGCCTCTGGCAAGTCAGTGGCCGCAATAACGTAAGCGACTTCCGGGAATGGGTCAGGCTGGATTTAGAATATATCGATAACTGGTCGATCTGGTTGGACTTGAAGATTTTGTGGAGAACCATTCCAGCGGTATTTAGCGGAGCGGGGGCTAAATAATCGAACGAAACAGCTCAAGGTTTCCCACCGGCACCGGGGCTAATGCCAATCCTGTCTGCTTTCTTCCCAACCGAATGGTATCAGCCGAGTTGGATAAACCAGTCACGGGCTACTTACGGTTGGCGCAGACCCAGTTCTTCCGCCAGACTTCAGCTGGCCGTTGAATCACACGCATAATGAGCGCTCCGTCTGACCGCAAAACCGCATCAAGAACCTCTGGTAAGAAATATCCTCCCAAGCCGCAGCCGACCTCCGTCGTGACTGGCGGCGCCGGTTTTCTCGGGTCGCATTTGGTCGACCTGCTGCTATCACGGGGACATCGGGTCATTGCCATAGACAACCTCGTTACTGGGTCTTTGGAGAATATTGCCCATCTGGCAGGAGTGGAGTCGTTCCGGTTTATCAAGCAAGACGTCACCGAGTTCTTATACTTGGCAGAAACGGGCGAATATGTCTGGCATTTTGCCTCACCTGCCAGTCCTATAGATTATCTTGAGTTGCCTATTCAGACCTTGAAGGTCGGTTCATTGGGCACACACAAGGCATTAGGATTGGCGAAGACCAAAGGAGCGCGATTCCTACTCACATCGACGTCCGAGATCTACGGTGACCCCTTGGTTCATCCGCAGCGGGAAGACTACTGGGGTAATGTCAATACGATTGGTCCACGGGGTTGCTACGATGAGTCCAAGCGATTTGCTGAAGCACTGGTTATGGCATATCACCGTCAACACCAGATCCAGACGCGAATCGTTCGAATCTTCAATACATACGGGCCACGCATGCGATTAAATGATGGGCGCGTAGTGCCGGCATTCATTAGTCAAGCACTCCGAGGTGAAAAGCTGACGATTTTTGGAGATGGATCTCAAACTCGGAGCTTCTGTTATGTCAGTGATCTCATCGAGGGCATTTATCGGCTGATGATGTGTGATCAGCCCGACGCCCATTTCCCCTGTAACATTGGGAATCCGCAAGAATTGACGATGCTCGAGTTTGCGGCGGCAATCTTGGGGGCAACGGGATCGAAATCGAAGCTCATTCATAAGCCATTGCCGCAGGATGACCCCAAGCAACGTCGCCCTGATATCACGCGAGCAAAATCTCTCTTGAAGTGGGAACCTTCGGTAGATTTGACGACTGGGTTGCGCGAGACCATTGAGTACTTCCGGCCGCGCATCGGCTGAGCGAAGGTCGTTTGAAAGTAGTGATTGGTGTGTGGCAAAGAATTCCCATTCCTTGACCCGCCACATCCAATCGCGGTAGTTTGGCCCCTACGGGGAGCCGTATTGAACGGCTGAGAGTTCCACTGGCGTGGATGACCCTCTGAACCTGATCCGGGTAATGCCGGCGAAGGGAAGCCTGCTGTTGCTGCTATTTTGTGATCGAACCGCAGGTTGAGATCAACCAGCGTCAGAGACTTATTCCCGTAAGTCCGTTGAACTGGTCCAAATTTCGAGTTTCATGATCGCTAATCAATCATCGTTCGAACCACACAGCACCAATCCCTTGCCGAGAAGTCGACGGGTGTACCTGCCGGGCTCGATATTTCCTGAGCTGCAGATTCCGATGCGCGAAATCGAGTTGTCACCTACCAAAACGGTGCGTGGCCATGTGGAGGACAACGCCGCTGTAAAGGTCTATGACTGTTCGGGACCATGGGGCGATCCCCATTTCGTGGGCATGGTAGAGGATGGACTGCCAACTCTAAGGAGCCAGTGGATTCGCGGTCGCGGGGATGTCGAGGAGTACGAAGGCCGCGAAGTTCGGCCACAAGATAACGGCTACCTCAGCAGACAACATGCGGAGTACGCCAGCCAGGCTGAAAAGAACCGCTTGATAGAGTTTCCAGGATTGCGCGGAAAGCGTCGACGTCCGCTTCGAGCCCAAGCGGGCCATCCCGTTACCCAGCTTTGGTATGCGCGACGAGGAATTGTCACCCAGGAAATGGAGTACATTGCGATCCGAGAGAACCAGGGTCTGGTCGCGACCGCTGAAACGGCATCCGGCCGTTCCGCCACCAACGACCTACGCCATCAACACCCTGGATCCAGCAGCCTTCAGGAGTCCCCTTATACGCCGTCCATTTTCCGACGATTTGCCCAGCGCATCCCACGAGTCATCACTCCCGAATTTGTTCGAGCTGAAGTCGCTGCAGGTCGGGCAATTATCCCCTCAAATATCAACCACCCGGAGTCTGAA
>SXGS01723436.1_pt1 | contig 22456 bp, 14 predicted proteins | sample 3174681 | NCBI WGS metagenome assembly SXGS01 (sample SAMN11356861, study PRJNA531348) | freshwater metagenome | isolation source: freshwater sample F1-80 | place: China: Fuxian Lake, Yuxi | collected 2017-12-25
CGCCCACCGCCGTTTCTACCCGCACAACCCCACCGTCACGCTGATGCGCACCACTCCGGACGAGAATGCAGCCCTTGGCCGTCTGACCGCCCGGAAGCTGAACCGGGCTCGGGGCCCGGTAACCGTGGTCCTGCCGATGGGAGGGGTCAGCGCCATTGACCACCCCGGCCAACCTTTCGACGATCCTGCGGCCCGGGCCGCCTATGCCGATGCGCTGCGCGCTGAACTCTCCCCCTCGATACACTTGATCGAAGCGGACGCCCACATCAACGATCCGGAGTTCGCCGCCCTGGCAGCGCGGGCGTTGCTGGATATGCTCGGAACACCCCGGTAGGTCTCATTCTACGCACCATCCCCTTCGGCAGCCCGAGGAATCCACGTACGGCGCCACGGGGGCGACCACGTCCTGCACGCAGCGGCCTCTCGGGGGCGCGGGGCCGTGCGTCGAGTGATCCACTTGCGCGCGCGCGGCTCCGCCGGGCCATTCCTGATCCTCTATCCGGCGCCATTCACCCTCGGTGCTGCTCCGGAGCCATGCCGGGGAGCGGCAATGACTCGGCGGCCGGAACCGGCACCGCGGCCGGAATCGGGAGCGCCCGCGCGGCGTGAGTGTCGCGTTCGATGTTGGCGATCGCCGCGCGGATGGCGGCGCGGAGTTGCTCCACTGGCTCGCCGAACCCGAGCGGACGGATGCGGGCGCGCAGCGGCGGCAGCGCGGAGCGATGGCCAATCCCGGCGAGGGCGCTGATGGCGGCACTCCGGGACCACCACAGGGGATGTTGGAGGCAGGGGACGAGCGCGGGGACAGCAGCGGCGCCGAGGGCGATGAGTGCACGCACCAGTTCTTGCCGCATGCCCGGATCGCGGTGACTGAGGCTCCGGCACAGCGCTTCGACGGCACGCGGGGACGAGAGGAGGCGGAGTGCGGCAGCGGCCGCGCGGCAGACGGGAATCTCCGGATCGTCCAGATGGGCGCAAAGGGCGTCGAGGGACTGTTCCGCACCGAGGAGTCCGAGGGCTCGGGCAGCGGCCTCGCGCACGCCCGCGCATCCGGTATCGAGCGCGTGGATCAGCGAGGCGGCGGCGGGAGCATACCCAAGCGTGGCGAGGGCCTGTGCGGCGGCCATCTGCACTCCCGGATATCCGGGCGCGAGCAGGTCCTGGAGTGCAGGTCCGGCGGCGGCTATCTGGTGGGAGGCGAGGGTCAGGGCGACGGCGGCGCATACATTCGGGTCCGGATCGGCCAGACACACCAGGAGGGTTGTCCCGGCATTGCATGGCGGTGTGTGCCGGAGCGCCTCAGCAGCAGCAGTCCGTACAGCAGGCGACGGGTCGCGCAGCCCGTCCGCAGCCCAGACGGCCAGGAGAGGGGATTTCAGACACGTAGCAGCGGCGAGGGCGGCGACGCGAACGCCCGGCTCGGGGGCGACGAGATGGACGGGCAGCCATCGCTCGGGGCAGGGAGCGTCAAGCCGGGCCAGGCTGTGCAAAACCGCGGTGCGCACGCACGGATCGGGGTCGTCGAGGTGGGAGAGTAGGCTTGCGACGGCGGGGCGCGAGCCGATCGCTCCGAGGGACAACGAGGCCGCCCGGCGCACGGAGGGATCCGGATCGCGCAGCCGGCTGCTGAGGAATGCTGCTTCAGCCGGTCCCCCACGTGCGAGCGCTCTCGCTGCGGCGGAGCGCACGCGGCTGTCCGCATCGCCCAGCGAATGGGTCACGCACTGCACCGCCAACCTGCTCTGGCTGGTTCGGACGAGGGCATGCGCCGCAGCGACTCTGACCTCCGGATCGGGGTCCTGCAGCGCCCGGCACAGGCCTTCGTCCGCCAACGGGGCAGCCAGACGACCGAGCGCGGTGATCGCCGTCCGCCTCACCTCGGGGGAAGGCTCGCATAGCTGGGAAAGGAGCACCGCCGCGACGCTCGGGTCGCCGCGCCGACCGAGGGCCTCGATCGCGGCGATCCGCACTTCCTGGCTTGAGTCGTGCTCCACGAGGCGGACGAGGCTGGGGAGAGCATCGAGCTCCGGCGTGCGGGCAAGGACCTCCACCGCGGCGGCCCGCACATCATCGAAGCGGTTATTCAGAGGGTCATTGGTCTGCAACACGAGGGCGCCGGCGCCCAGACGGCCGAGGGCGAGCGCCGACGCTACCTGCACGGCTGCGGACGGGTCCGCCAGTGCCGCGCGGAGATACGGTTGGCCGGATGTGCCCCCGATGATGCCGATGGCTTCGATCGCCCCTTCCCGCACATCGTTTCGTGCGTCCTGCAGCAACTCGATCAGCGGATCAAGCGAGAGGGGGGAGCCGATGCGCCCGAGCGCCTCCGCCGCCGCGATGCGCACATCCGCTGCCGGGGACTGTAGTGCCGCATGCAGCACCGGCAAAGACGCTTTCCCGAAGCGCGCCAGCGTGTCCAACGCTGCCTCGACTACCCAGGGAGCGTCGTCCTCGAGCAACTCCGCCAGTGCACGGCGCAGGCGTGGGGATTCGGCCACGCTCTCCGCACAGCATACCCACGCCGCATGGGCCGCCGCCGCTCGCACTCCGGGTGATGAGTCGTTGAGGGCGACACCGAGTTCGTCCTCGTTGACCGCGGCGCCCAGGCGTACCAGGGCCTGCATGGCCTCATAGCGCACCTGCGCTTCGGGGTCAGTCAACGCCGCGTGCAATTCGGGGAGCCACTCTCGCCCATCGCTGCATCCGAGCGCAGCGACTGCCGCAGCGCGGAGGGACCACTGCGGGCTTGACAGGCGCCGCCGAATCACGGCTGAGACGGGCAGCGTGGGGTTCAACGGGGGGTCCCGTCGGACGAGGTTTCCGGGGCGCGCGGGAGCCATCCCCGACCGCTCTCACGCCCGCGGAACACGATGGAGCCGGCGCCGCGACGCCCATGCTTCCGCCGAGAATCGTTTCGGAAAGAGATCCTGCCGCTGGGTCGCATCACCTGCGCCTCAAGCCGAATGAATGTAGACGAGTGACGATGAGTGCATAGTCCCGGGGTTCGCTCCTGTGTCACGCCGCTTCACTCACTCCTCGCCTGACGCTGGCGGATGGCTGGTTCGGTTCAGAGCCCGCGCGTACGGGATTGGGATCGAATCAGTGTGCGGGCTACATCGGCGTCCACGCCATATTTTAGTTCGATCAGCAGGTCGGAGAGCAGACGCGCCTGCCGGTGATCACTGGCTGCTGCCCGAGCGGTCCGGTAGAGGAGGTGGTCGGCGGGGAGACCCAGGTCCGCGACCGCCTCCACCGCCTGGGCCGGGTCAACGTGGGCGAGGGTGTCCAGGCGCTCGATGTCCAACAGCATCGGTCGGAGGGAGGCGCCGCCGGGAGCCTGGATCCGAAGCGTGCAGCCGTACTTGCGCAGCTCTCCCCCCGCCTTGCGAATGCGGAAGAGGAGTGTGCGGTCCCCCCGCACATAGCAGCGCAGGCGCCCACGTTCGGTGTAGACAGCCAGAGCGCTCCGGCCGGGCGCCACGGGCCCCACCCGGGTGGCGCGCAAGAGGTCCCAGTTCGCCTGTACTGTGCAGGGATGGGCGTTCGTCACATCCACCACCAGGTCCCGCGCCGGCTCCGGGAGATCCAGGTGATCGGACAGAATCTCCCAGAAGTCTGAATCGTATTCGGTGGCCTCGCGCAGTTTCTTGCGCCGGGAGATGGCTCGCAGGATGCGGGCCCGTTCCTCGGGGCCGGGGCCGCCTCCTCCCACCAAATAGCGAGCCAGTTCTTGCAGGGCCTCACTACGCACTGCGTCCGTTTCCATCGCCTCAACGGCGGACAGCCAGTCCTTGAGGCGGTCTGCCCCGATGGGACGCAGGGCTTCCAGGTGCTGCCGGTCAAGGTGCTCGACTGCTTGCATCCGCTCGTGTTCAGCGCGAGCACCGGCATGCTGGAGGACCCCGTAGACGCGCTGCAGCCGCTCGGCCAGCGGGGCCAAGGCGGCGCTGCGGGCCTCAGCGGACGCGATATCTTCCACCCCGCGGAAACGGGCTATCGTGTCGGCGTGCCAGCGCTCGGCGAAGGCGCGGAACTCCGTCAGCGCGATGTGTTGCTCCACACCCCACAGGGTCCATTCCCACCCGCCCGCGTCGAGGAAGTCGTCCAGCTCCGTCAGTCTCCAACAAGTGGGCGGGAGGTCCACAATCTGGCGGCGGGAGGGCGGTCCGACCGCCGAACCGGCGCCGGCGACGTCGCCGGCCGGCGAAGGGGCGGGAGACCCTTGCTCCAGGGGGGGCGGAGCTTCCTCGGCTGAGTCGCCGGTCGTGGCGAGCGGCACCGCGGGGTGTCCGGTCCGGTTCGTCTCCCGGCTCGAAAGCCACTTCACCAGAGACGCGCGGTTCAGGCGGCGGAGCCCTGGGAAGTCGAGGGTGACCAGCGCGTCCGGCGGCGGCTGCGGGTCCTGGAAGAAGATCTCGCCGCCCTGCTCGATGTGGCACGCAGTGCGGCGCCCGCGTACGTGGGTACAGGTGATGAGCTTCATGCCGGGTCTCCCGCGCCGGGCGCTTCGGCGAGTGTCTGGAACATCCGCAGCCGGTCCAGGAGTTCGGCAAACCGCAGGGCGGCGCCGTCGGCGCCGGCTCTGCTGCCGCCCGCCCCCCGCGTGCCGCCCCAGTGCATCTGGACGTAATAGTCCTGGGCCACGGAGACCTCGCCGGGAGCGCCGACGGCGCCGTTCAAATTGAACACCTGTTCGAAGGGGAGCAGCGCTGCCAGCCACGGTTCGTTATCCCACATGGGCACGTTGAGCAGGAGTGGCGCGCGCGGATCCAGCCCCTTCAGCACCCTTGCAGCCGCACCGAGGTCGTAGTGCCGATCGTGCTGGGTGGCCAGCCCGCCGAACTCCGCGAGGAGCCATTGCTGCAGTTCCCAGGGATCGTCAGCCAGATGCGGACTGATGCGGTCCAGGGTCAGGCCGGGAACTTCTTCCACACCGTCCCGGTAGAGCAGCAGCATCCGTGTGTCAGCGGCGCTGGCAACGGCGGCATAGAGCAGCAGGCTCATGGACTGGAGAGCATTCCCCGGTTGCACATACGTCAGCGGGCCCGGAGGGGGCAGGAGACCGGCCACCTGGCGCCCGAAGTGGCGCAGCAGCGGGAGGTAGAGCGGCTCGAGCACCCGCTTGCGCAACTCGATGGGGGCACTCATGTACGCTTGCGTGACGCGGTGGAAGGGGACTTCGAGGCCGCCCTCCAACACGGCAGCGCGCACGGTTTGCGCCAGGGTCTCCGTGTGGCGTTCCTGGAGCCACGGCGCCCACTGCCTGAGCCGCAGGAGGGATTCCACCGGCGTGGCGCTGCGTACGGCATAGTCTCGAAGGGGGACGACGGCGGCCTGAGCATCTTCACGGAGGTGGACTCCCGCGCTCCCGAGCAGACCCGCATAGGATGTCAGAGGCAGGGTCTCCGGGGCGCCCTCAAGCAGCGTGGCCAGCGCCCCCGGTCCCGGCTCGCGGAGGGTGGTCCGCGCATCGGCATAGGCGCCGAGCAGACTGAGCCCGGCATCGGAGGCACCGGCCGTCTGATTCTCGAAACACCACGCGTGGATGGCCCGCTCGCGCGCTCCTTCAAAGCGATATTTCATCAGAGCCGCCGCTTCCTGAATCGCCGCGCGGTACTTCAGGATGATTACCGGGGGAGCCTGGCGCAGGAGTTGCCGGTAAAGTTCACGCAAGGCTGGAAAGCGCGGCTCGTCCACCAACCGAAAGCGCAGACTGCGGCGCCACCCGGTAAAAACAGTGGCGGAAGGTTTGATGACCGCGGTGGGAAAGCCCAGGCGCCGGGCCCAGGGAAGCGCGCGCAGGAAAGCGGCGGCGCCCTCGTCATCCTCTTGCTCCCAGCAGCGGAGCGCCATCAGCAACCGGAAGTCATTCAGCAACCCGCGCGAATGAAGCGCCAGGACCCGGGTTTCCTCAGCGGTGGCAGCGCGTGCGAGGTCCCAGGTGCGCCGCAGATGTTCCGCCTCCGACATGGTGCGCGTGGCGGATAGCTTTTCGGTGAGCGCTGCGTCGTACAGGGGGTTGCCGGTCGAGAACGGCAGCGGAAACCCCAGGTCGTGCGGCGGGAGCGCCCGGCCCAGAGCCAGGTGGATCTTGTAGCGGCGCTTCAGCGTCCGAATCGAGACGGGCATCGGGGCAGCACCCCGGGAGGGACGCGCCGCCCTCCCGATCTCTCCCGGGCGGGAGCAAACTGGCCCGCCGGGTACATGGGTCCGGCGGGATTCGGCACTTCTAAAGCAGAAGCACTGAACGCTCCACAGCGCGTGGGTCGCGGAGCAACTCCCTTGTACCAGATCGCCCGGGGGCAGGTCAAGTCCCGCGCTCAGGGGTGACGCGGAATTACGATTCGGTCCGCCGTCGTGGATCAGTTGCTTTCCACGGCGCCTTGCGGGTGCGTATCGTGCGAGGGAAGTCGAGGTCACACAGCGTGCGTATCGGTGTCACCCCAGAGCGTCTGGAGATAGGCAATCTGGCCGTGGTGGTGGATCAGATCGGCCACCGGCATCCCGGCGGCTCGGCCCAGCGGGACCTGAATCCCCCGCCGGCCGGCCTTCACGATTCGGGTGAAGTCATGGTCGCGGCTTCGCTCCAGGGCTGCTGCATACGCAGCGACACTCTGGTCAAGCAGGGCCTGTGCCTCCGACCGTGTTTGGGGTACGGGTAAATCCGGCAACTGCCACTCCGCCCCGTCGAGCAGTCGCTGGATCGCCTGGAGGGATCCGGACACGTGATGGATGATTTCCACCGCAGACAGGGCCGTGGGCGCCGGCTTCCAGGTAAGGCGGTCGTCGGACACAAACTCGAGGTTGTGCGAGGTACTCTTGCCTGCCCAGTGCAGGAACTGGAGCAGCGTGTCAATGGAGTGGTTCATCTGCGTTTGCCTCTTTTCCGTTCGGACAGGACACGCCGGCCGCGATGCTACAGCGCTTCGCCCTGTTCCCTGCTACCTTCTCCTTCCGGCTACGATTCGCCTTTCTTACCACGGAGCATGTCCATCGGCACAGCGAACAGCCACTCTCGAATTGTGCGGATGAGGGTGAGGGTGAGGGTGGCCGAGGAAAGCGGCTGGACCCTGGAGATTGTGCGGTGACCGGACGGGGTCGAGGGGTTTGTGGCGGTGGCGCATTCGTGGGTCGCGGAACGCGCGCGCGCGTGGGGCCGGCGCATGCGAGTTTCGCACGCACCAACGGGGGCCAGTGAGGAAGCGCCGATCCGGCTGGCCGTGATCGGGGTCATCCTGCGCCGGTTGTACCGTACCTGGGCCACGGCGGACGACTCGGGGGTAGCAGGGACACGGACCGGATGGGAGGCTCCAGCGGGGCTGTGCGAACCGCGCCAGACAGTGTGAAACAGTCTCGTCGCCATTGTTGGGCGCCCTGACTTGCTCCCACCTTTTTCGCGCGCCCTGTGCCAGTTCGCAGAGATTGCGAGCAGCGAAGGCCCCGTGCAGACCAGCCGTCCGCCCGTGCTCCACGTCTGGTTCGAGCGGGGTCCGGAGTGCGGCCGGAACCGGTCCAGGGTCTCGGTGGAACGGAGGGTGAGCGTGCAGCCCTGGAGGAACCGGCACAGGCGATGAGCCGGCAGGCCCCGGCGGAACCACTTGCTCCACGCCGGGCGGTGCGCGCCGCGGCGTTGCATACTTGGGAGGGGACGGGCGCTATGAAGGGCAGAAGGCAGGCAATGCGGGCGATGCTCACGACGCGTGTGGTGGCAGGGGTAATGATGGTGGGAGCGTGTGCGGCGGCCGCGCTGGCGGCCGAGCCGCCGGTCCTGCGCGTGTGGCCCGGTGCAGCGCCCGGATCGGAGACCTGGGTGCGGAAGGAAATAGAGTACCGGACAGGGCAGGGGAAGGCGATGGTACGCAATGTGGTGCAGCCGACGCTGACCGCCTACCTGCCGGAGCGCGAGAAGGCAACCGGTACGGCGATGATTGTCTGCCCGGGAGGCGCGTTCCTCTTCCACTCGTGGGACAACGAGGGGGTGGACGTGGCGAAGTGGCTGAGTGCGCGCGGGGTGGCGGCGTTCGTGCTCAAATACCGGTTGCGCAGCACCCCCGTCTCCCAGGAGGAGTTTCAGCAGCGCCTGCCGGAGTTGCTCCGCCCGCCCGCTGCGGCCAACCCGGACGCGTTCCGCCCGGAACCGGACGGGCGGGCCATAGCGGCGCTGGCGGCTGCCGACGGGCGTCAGGCGGTCAAGTTGGTGCGCCAGCGAGCGGCGGAGTGGGGGATTCGGACGGACCGGATCGGCATCATGGGCTTTTCCGCGGGTGCTGCCGTCACGATGGGAGTGGTGATGGAGCACGAGACGGAAAGTCGCCCGGACTTTGCCGCGCCGATCTATGGCGGGAGCACGGGAACCGCGCCGGTTCCGGCGGATGCGCCGCCGCTGTTCGTACTGTGCGCCGCCGATGATTCCGGGCCGGCGGTCGGGAGTGCGAAACTCTTCTCCGAATGGAAGTCTGCCGCGAAACCGGTGGAGTTGCACATCTACGCGAAGGGCGGACACGGGTTCGGCATGCGAAAGCAGAACCTACCGATTGACGGCTGGATCGAGCGCTTGGGAGATTGGCTCGGATCGTTGGGTTTGCTGAAGCCGTAAACTGAAGGCGCCGCGCCGCGGAAAGTTTCCCGCCGTGCAACCGGGACTTCCCCCGCGATCGGTGTCGCCCGCGGTGTCCGCCCCCGGTCGAGCCCGCGGACGCCCTGTCCCCGGGAGCGCCGCCGTCCCGGCGGCCCCAGGCCCGTCCCCGGGAGCGCCGCCGTCCCGGCGGCCCCAGGCCCGTCCCCGGGAGCGCCGCCGTCCCGGCGGCTCCGGCCCCAACGTCCACGTTCGGTCCGGAAGCCAGGAAAGCGCCCGACCTGACGCTGAACCCCGGACGCTATGAATGCGACCCCGGATCCACGGTTCCTTTCCCCACAATTCTCCCCGAGAGGGGACCGAACATGCCGTTACCCCAGGTGATGCTGCCGCGGGGATCGGGACGGGCGAGGGGTGCGGGCGCCTCCGCCAGCGTACGTCCATCCTGGCGGATGACCATGCGGCCGCGGATGAGCTGAAACTCGAGCCGCGTGCGCCGATCCTTCCACTGCACGGTGGCCTCGACAGCCTGACCCCCCGCTTCGCCACCCTCACGGAAGGATGAAGCGGGAAGGATGAAGGCAGAGGGATGAGGGAGTGACCCCGGGCCGGTGGGGCGTGGCCCGGAGTCACTCTATCCTTCCGCCTGTCGCAGCGCCTACCGCACCGGCAGCGAACCCATGAAGGACGGGTAGGCGAAGAAGCTGTCGAGCCGCGCCGTAAAGTCCTGGCGGGTGGGCCTGGGGTTTCCCGAGCCGACCAGGATGAAGTCCACCGGCACAGTCTCGCCCGCACGTAGCCGAACCTCCCGTTGCGAGACCTCGAGCCCACCGACCACCGGCGGGAAGCGGAGCATCCCGCCGGCGAGTCCGGTGTTCTTGAACCGGAGCTGTCGGGTGACGCGCTGTCCGTTCGCCACCCGGCCGAAGTTAAGCGTGCCGGTGATGTCGAACTGGAACGGGGGCACAACCTGCGCGAGGAACCCATTCTGTGCGTCCGTCGGCGTGTCCAACGGGTCACCGACCCGGGGGAAGTTTGCCGAACCGGCGGAGCCCACGGCCAGGAACGAGCCGCCCCCGACCGGTAGCGTCCCGTGGAGGACGTCGTTCCCGGCACCCCCCAGGACCGTGAAGAATTTCTGCGCGAACGTCTTCGGGTCCACCACCGTTACGAAGCCGTCGTTCTCTCCACCATGCCTTCGGCCCAGATCGTCGCGGACGGGCCAGTCCGTCGAGCGCGTGTTCCCCACGACCACCAGACCCACCGTGGTTCCGGCGGGCGCACCCACTGGCGGTGTCGGATACAGCTTCAGATCTCGGACCGTGTCCGCCCCCGAGCCACCGAGGTAGGTGCCCGTAAGCGTGGTGAAGAGCGGATCGGTGAAGGCCACGAACCCGTTGACCGTCATCCCACCGCGCCGGAGTCGGGGGGCGCCCGGAATCCAGTTGTCGGTGCCGGTGAACCCACCCATGTAGATCCGGTTCGCCGAGGGATCGAAGGTCAGGACATTGATCCCATCGGCCGCCGTGCCGCCGACCCTCTTTCCACGCAGCACGCGCTCGAGACCCGGAGTCAGTTCGGCGAGCAGACCATCCCCGTTCGGATCGCGACCCGCCGGCAGGCCAGGCACCGTAGGGCTGTGGGCGCTGCCGCCGACGACTACGTTCCCGGCCGGGTTCCTGAAGCCGGAGAACAGAATGTCGTTGGCCGCGCCGCCCAGGTAGGACACTGAGGCCCCATTGAGTGTATCGTTTCCGTAGTTACCGGTCAGGAGCAGTCCATCCAGACCGCCCCCGTGACCCGGCTGGACCACCCCGGGGGTAGTCCGCAAATCGGGGGAGTCGGTCACTCCCACCCCCGCAACCGGGTTCTCCGTGAGAGTGGTGGTCGTCACCGAGACCCCGAACAGTTGATCGGTTCCGGCCCCCCCGAGAAAGGTACTGTAGTCGAGCGTCGGCATTACCGAGTTCGGATTCACCACGGTCAGAAACCCGTCGAGCGGACCGCCTCCGTACGTCGGCTGGTGTGCATTCGGCGTCGTGGGGAAGCCGTCGCTCGCTCCCCCCACCAGCACGAACGGACCGCCCGGCAGCCCCTGCGCCTTCTCGACGAAATCGCCCCCCGGACCTCCCAGCACGACCCGGCGACGCAGCTCACCAGTGGGCGAGAAATCGTAGATCACGATGTCGAAATTCGGTGCGCCGACCGGCGGGGTGCGCAGCGACGAACCCACCACTACGACGCCGTCGTTGACCGCAGTCACGCCGGTGTAGAAGTCCTGGCTGTTCCCCCCCAGCAGGTGGGAATGGGAGAGCAACGGCGGGACCACCACTTTCGGGTCGATGACCAGTTCCGCGCGCGTATCATAGGATCCCAGCGCCAGTCGCACCCGCGTCCGATCCGCCGCCACGGGCTCAATCGCGTATTCCACCTCCACCGGGCGACGCACTCCGGCGACGAGTTGGTAGGCGGCCGGTCGTTCCCAGTGCAAGCGCCCGGCCGTGGTCGGCAACTCGAGCGTTCCGCCGACGCCCGGTACTGCGGGGCCCGCCCCCGCCAGGTCCAGTTCGATGCGGCTCGGGTCAGACCCCGGAGCGACACAGAAGTCGAATTCCAACTGTCCCCTGTTCAGGTAGTACACCACGTCGATCCCGGGGTACGCCTGGCGGCAGCGCACCCGGTCGTAACGGGAGACGTCGCGCACCCACCGGCGCGAATCGGCCCCGACCAGGTAGTGGGCGCGCTCCCCGGTGCGCCCTTCCCCCACGAGGAGCGCCCGCGGATCCGCGCCGCGGAGCAACACTGAAGCTCGACCCGGGCGAACGGCGCCCCCGTTGGGGAGACGCGCCTCCCCGCTCCACGTCGTTCCCTGCCAATCAAGCCGGTCCGCGCTGAGGCCCCAGACAGCCGCCCCCATCTCAAGCAGGAAGGCCGTCCCCTGGGGTCCCTGACCCCGGTTTTCGTCAAATCGAAGTGTCGCCGCGAACGGCACGGGCGAAGGTGCCGCCGAACCCCGCAGCGCAGTGCGACTACCACCCGCGGTAGCAAGCCCCGCCACCGCGAGGGCAAGAAGGAGGCCCGCCCCAACAGAGGGGGACCTTCCGTGCCGATCATCTCTACCGGTCATCTCCGCTTCTCCCTGATCTACACCAGAATGCAGGGAAGCGTACCAGGTCCGTCGTTACCTGAGCGTTACGAAACTCCGGCCTCCGTTCCCGCGGCGTGCGGCGCGCTCAGGACCTCCCGGGCAGCCGTGAGCCACTCCCACGGCGAGGGGGATCCGCGCCGAGCGACGCGGGCCAGAGCACCGTTTCCCAACGCCCGGCGAAGCTGCTCAAGCAGTCCCCCCACCCATTCGTCCGCCGCTTCCGGTCCCCCCGGCAGCACGCGCTCCGCCCGAGCGCACCAGACCGCGGCCCCCTCCGGGTCCTGGGCGGCCAGGCGATCGTCGGCGAGGAGGGCCAGGCAAGGCCCAAGCCCCAGGGTGCAGTGCAGAGCGCGCATCCCGTCCAGGCTGCGGCGCAGACGGGTACGCACCTCCCAGCGCTCGGCCCGTTGCAGCGCCACGAAGGCGAGCGCCGTCTCCAGGGCGGGCACCGCGCCGCGATCCCCGATCTCCTCGGCGCACGCCAGGGCCTCCAGGTAGCAGTCTCGCGCCCCCTCCCACTCTCGGGCCCGCGCCGCCAGGTGTCCGAGTTCTGTCAGTGGCGCCACCTGAGTCGGCAGGTGTTCGAGTTGCTGTCCGATCTCGAGGGCGGCCCGCAACTCCTGCCCGGCTGCCTCGGGATCCCAGTGTCCCAGAATGCGGCCCAGCATCAACCGACAGAACGCGACGTTCCGGGAGGCGCCCAGCGTCTCCCACTGCTCCCGTGCGGCCCGGAACTCCCGCTCTGCGTCGGACCCGTCCCCCGCACGGAAGCGGATCAGCGCGCCAAGTTGGGCGAGCATCGCACCGAGCCGGGAGGGGGACTCAGCATCAGTGTCAGTATCGGCAGTGGAGGAGTAAGCTCCCTTCCCAGCAGCAAGCCACTCTGCAGTGGCCGCCTCCCGCAGGTCTGCCGCCCGCGCGACCTCGCCGAGATGCAGGGCCGAGTAGGAGGCGTGGATCAGCGCCCGCACCCGGAGAGCGGGGGCCACGGCCGGGGCGCACTCCAGCAGCGTGGAGGGCCAACGCAGTCCCTCCTGCCAGTGGCCACGATTCAGCCAGAACTGGCCCAGGTGAACCGCCATACGGAGACCCAGGCCGGGATCGAATGTGCGGAGACAGTCCAGCGCCGCCAGCAAGTTGGCCTGCTCGGCGTCCACGATCCGGAACACCCCCGGATCCGCCGCACGAATGGCAGGAGCCAGACTCGCCACCCGTTCGGCAGCCCAACCAGCCAGGCGTTGGGTGACCACCTCCGTCCGTTCCGGGGAAAGGTGCTCTCGGGCGAATGCCTGCACCAGGTCCAGCATGTGGAACCGCCGGCCCCCGGGCCCGGCGTCCGCCTGGACCAGGGAGGCCTGGACCAACGCGGCGAGAAGCTCGACCGCCGAGGAATGGGGTTCCCCCGGGTCCAGCACTGCTTCCGCCGCGTCCAGCGTCCAGCCACCTCGGAACAGCGTGAGGTCCGCCAGCGCGCGTTGCAATTCCGGAGCGAGCGCATCGTAGCTCCAGGCGATGGCGGCGCGCAGGGTACGGTGCCGGGCTTCCACATCTCGTCGGCGACTCTGTAACAGGTCCAGCCGCCCCCCCAACGACTCCAGCAGTCGGGCCGGGGACTGGATGGCGAGGCGCGGGGCCGCGAGTTCCAGTGCCAGCGGCAGCCCTTCCAGGCCGTCACAGAGGGCCGCCAGCACCTCCGCATTCTGCGGTGTCAACTGGAACTCCGGGGCCACAGCCTGAGCCCGGTCCACCAATAGCTGCATGCTCGGACAGGCCGCAAGGCGGGAGAGCCGGTCCGGTCCGTCCGGCACGGGCAGCGGTCGGACGAGCAGCTCCCGTTCCCCCCGCACACAGAGCGGCTGGCGGGACGTGACCAGCACCCGGAGTGACGAGGTCAACGCCAGCAACTCGGCCAGCACCGGGCCCACCCCCTCCACGAGATGCTCCAAATTGTCGAGCACCAGCAGCAACGGGCGCCCATCCAGTCGGCGCGCCACCGTGACGACCGCTGCTTCGGCGGGGACAGGTTGCCCGAGCGCGACGGCCAGGTGGGCCAACCATGCGTCCGGCGCGGACACGGCAGCACAGCGCACGAAACGGACTTCGCTCCGGTAGGGGCCTGCCAGCCGGCGGGCCGCCTCCAGTGCCAGGCGAGTCTTCCCGGCTCCCCCGCTGCCGGTCAGCGTCAACAGGCGCACGGCCCCCCGATCCTCCGGGCCGGGACCGGGCCACAGGCTCTCGGTGATCCGGCGCAACTCCTCTTCCCGACCGAAGAACCGATCCGGAACGTGGGGCACACAGACCTCGTAGCCGACGGCGTCCGCCGGCAACGGGAAGGTCCCCCGACCGGCCGAGCCGGCGGAGACCTGGAACAGCCGCACCGGAGCCGGCTCTCCGACCAGGGAAAGCGCCCCGAGATCCTGCAGGTCCAGATCCGCCGCCTCCGGAGTCCGCAGGAGGGCAGCCGTCCCTTCCGAGCAAAGAATCTGGCCGGGTTGAGCGAGGTCCAGGAAACGCTCGACTCGAGCTACCAGATTCTGCGACGGGGCTGCGGAAGAATTTTCGTCCATGCCTGCCCCGGACCGGGCATCACCGGTGAACAGCGCGAGACGGGGCGACGCACCTCCTTCGGGCCGTCCCTGGAGCAGGGCCACCGCGCAGTCGGCCGCGTCCAGCACACCGGCGAATCGCCCGTAGGCGCGTGCGCCATGCCGAAGGGAGATCCCTCCGAACTTGCGCACCACCTCGGCGAGCCTGGTGTCCTCCACCTGATCCGTGGCCAGGAGCGTCCAGGTTCGCGCCCACACTCCGCCCGCGTCCGTGGCCTCTGGGTCGCAAGGAGCACACTCGTCGCCGGCGAAGGTGGCCTGAGGACGAGCCGGGAGTGCTCCCCCCTCCGGCGCCCGTGGGGCGGAAGCCCCCGAGGGCGCGAGGGCACTCGACCCGGTGGGTGGCTCGGCGGTCCCCCTGGCCCGCCGGATCGCCTCTCTCAACCTCTCCAGACCGGTGGGAGGGGGCCGCTCCTCCCGCGCCAGCCGCGCTTCGAGGCGCTGGCCCAGGCGCGCCGCTACGCCCGGGTGTCCGGACTGGAGGAAGAGGTGCATCAGGAGGAGCGGCCCCTCGTCGTCGTCCGGTTCTGCCGCCAATACCCGTTCCGCTGCGTCGGTGGCCCCAGACAGATCGTTCGCGGCCAGACAGTCTTGCACCTGGTGCAGGGCAGCGGCGGTGAAGAGCCGGGACAGCCGCTCCCGCTCGGACAGGACCCAGTCCTCGTAAAAACCGGGCAGAAGCGGGCCCCGGTAGAGGTTCAATGCCGCTCCGAACTGCCCCCCGGGACCTGCACCGGCAGTCCCCACGGTGGCCGCCCGCACCTTCGCCTCAAAGCGGGCGACGTCGGTCGATACCGCGTCGGCCAGCAGACCCACCTCGAACCGGTCCGCCACCAGCACACTGCCCGGCGGCACTTCCGGCGGCTCCAACTGGCGGCGCAGCGAGGCCAGCGCCACGCGCAAACTCAAGCGACCGGCATCGTAGTCCGCCTCCGGCCAGAACTGCTCAACCAGCAACTCCCGGCTCTGGGGGCCCGGGTGCGAGGCTCGGCAGGCGAGATAGGCGAGCAGCGATGCGGTGCGCCGGGAGCGGAACCGGGTGAGCACGCGACCGGGGGAAACGCCGGCGCCCACCGCCGTCACTCGCAGCCCACCGAGCAGTTCCGCGTGCCAGCAGGGTGTCATCGCACGAGACGGGACTCCGTAATGCGCGCCTGGAGCGGTCCGAATACCCCCCGCCCCCAGACCACCTCTCCGTTCGGGATCGGCCACGTGGTCGCCGCAAAGGGCGTCTCACCCAGCAGGCGCCCATCCTGGAGGATGGCGAGGCGATCCGCCTGCACCAGAAAGTCGAGCCGGGTGGGGCGCCCCTTCCAGGCGACGGGCGCGGTCAGACAACCCGGCAACCGGAGTTGCAGCACGGCACCGTACTCCTTGCGCTGGGCCTCGGTGAGAAAGTCGTTCTTCGGCTCCCAGCGATGATTCCCTTTGGCGGAGGTGGAGAGATAGAGCGAATCCCCCACGCAGGCCATGCTGGTGACCCGCTGGCCCCAGTCATTGATGACGAGGCCGCGGGCACGGCACTCTTCTTCGTACGGGTGTACGGCCTGCGCGGTCACCTGCGGGTGCGAGAAGAGCCGTCCCGCGGAGTGCCACACCGCGGTCGGCTCGTCCCGGCGCCACACCTCGGCCCACGGCCAGACGCCGGCGAACAGGTCCCCCCGGTACAGCGCCAGCGTCTGGCACTCCCGCGCACTGGGCGACACCCCGGGCAGGCGCGGCGGAAAGCCGGAACGCGGACGCAACACCTCCCCGTCGAACTCCACCACCTCTCCGAGGGGATATTGCCCCAGCAAGAGCCGGTCGTGGTGGGTCAGGACGCTGTACACCTGATAGCTGACCCCGGGGCTGGGAGGGCGCACCTCCCGCCAGCCCTGGTTCCCGTGGGTATACACTCCCCCATAGTTGGTCACCGTCAGCACCTGGCCGCCCAGTTGCCCCCAGGCCCAGGTGACCACCCCCGGCGGCGCCACCGGGAGCGTGTCCCCCCGGGTCACATCCACCGGCTGCGGATCGTCCGGGTTCCAGGCACAGGCGCAGAGCCGCGTGAAGGCGCCGACCTGGCTGCGCACCGCGTGGTAGAAGTACAGGCGGCCCTGTGCGTAGTACAGGTGGGCATAGCGCCCCACCGCAGGCGCGGACAATACCTCCCGGCCGTCATACTCCGCCCGCCCGCCGACGAAGCGCAGCAACTTGCCGGCTACGCGCGTCACAGTGTCCCCGGACGACTGCAGCGGAGCCACCTCCCCCGTGGCCTTCCGCCAGGCTCCCGCGCTCGCATCCCACTCGTGGTAGAAGCGCCCTGTCGAGTCGTTGATGGCGAACAAACGGCCGGCGTGGTCGAACATGTACAGGCCGCAGTCGTCATCCGGCCGGGGCAGGCGCCGCAGCATCAGGGGCGCCTCGCCGCCGGCGGGCCGCACGAAGAACTGCACGGAGAAGCGGTCCATGCGGAAGCGCGTGTTGAACACCGCCGGGAAGCCCGCTCCGGCGACTACCTTTCCGGCGGCATCCTTCACTTCAAAAAGGGTGCCCGGGTTCTGTCCGAAGTCCGGTCCCAGGTCCAGCCGCAGGGAAACTGCCAGGCGAGACGCTCCCTCACGGGCCGCGACACCCCCCGCCGTGACAAGAGCCCCGGCCACACCCGCCCCCCACTGGCGTCGGCTCATTCGTGTCCGCTCGTCCATTCCAGTCGTTCCCTATCCGCGCGACGGCTCGGCCAGTTCCGCCCGGGCGCGGGCCGCCAGTGGCGCCAGGCCATGCTCACATTCCATCACCTGCCGAAGATACTGCATCCGGGTCGGCGGCCCCGTCGTGCGCATCGCATCCGTGTGCAATTGATCAATCCAGAACCGGGCCTGTGCATTGATGAACTGCTCCAGCTCGCGGACTTCGTCCGGCGTGTCCATCCGGGAGCAGAAGTTCATGGTGAACATCCGGCGCTGGCCGCTGCCCCCAAACGAGGCGTGCATCAGGTTGTGATTGAAGGCCACCAGATCGCCCGGCTGGGTCTCGAGAGCGACGGCCGGCACATCGCGCGGCTCTATGCCCCAGAGTTCCGGCGCCTGGCGGGACTGGCGGGCCGCCCACGCTTCGCATTCGCCCAACCGGTGGGTGCCCGGGATGACCCGCAGGCTTCCGGTGTCGCGGGTGAGGGGATCAAGGTAGAAGGCGACTTTCAGCCAGCCCCCCAGGTGATGGAAGCCGTCGCTGTGCCAGCCCGTGTCTCCGGCATACCAGTTGCCGTCGCCGCCCAGGTAGCTGAAGTCGTCCCCGAGGAGGCCGGAAACAAGCCCGACGATGCGGGGATCGTCCAGCAGCGTGCAGAATGCGGCACGCTGGTCAATGAACGGCACGATGCAGGAACGGCGCACCCCGTCATGGACGACTCCCCGGTCGCGCCAGACGGCTTCGTACTCTCCGGTGATCCACTCGATCCGATCTGCGAGCAATCCTGGAAGGTGCAGAAACCCGAACGTGTCGAAGAAGCGTTTCTGAGCATCGGTCAGCGTGAACACCGGGCAGGGTCCTCCCCGGTGCAGGTTCGGTATTGAGGGCCCGGTTTCCTACCCGAGAATCAGCCAGTGAAACCCCTGCGCAGTGCGCTGGCCCAGTGCCGGCAGACGGCGGACCTCGCCGAGAACGAACGCACCATCCACCGGTGCCTCGAACAGGCGGCCACGGCCACGGCACAGATTGTCTGCTTTCCCGAGGCGCAGACGGTCGGGTATCGAGTGGACATCTCAACTCCGGACGCGCACGTCCCGGCGGGGCGTCTGGAAGCGGTGCACGCGGGGGTCGCACAGCGGTGCCGGGAGCTCGGCGTCGCCTGCATCCTCGGGACGGAGACGCCGCGGGATGCGGATCAGGGGCACGGACTGCCGTACAACTCCGCGCTGGTGATCCGGGCGGACGGGGCGGTGCTCGGGCGGCACCACAAGGCCCGGCTCACGCCGCTGGATGCGATCGCCTATTCACCGGGCGAGGGGTTTGAAACGTACGAGATCTGCGGAGTGCGCATCGGCGTGGTGATCTGCTTTGAGGGCTTCCGGTTCCCGGAAACGACGCGCGAATGTGTGCGCCAGGGCGCGCAGGTGATCTTCCACCCGCAAAACAACACGACGCGCCCGAATGACTGGAAGATCCCCATTCATCATGCGATGCTCGTGACCCGGGCCGCGGAAAACACGGTCTGGGTCGCGTCGTGCAACGCCTGCCTCATCCCCCACCAGAATTGCGAGACGAGGGTGATCGCTCCCGATGGCCGCATCCACGCCCGAGCCGAAATGGAGCGCGAAGAGCTGCTCGTGACGGATCTGGATGTGGATCAGGCCACGCGCGCGATGTTCCTCTACGATCCGGCCGGGAGCATGCCGCTTCTGTTCGGGGATACGGTCCGGCCGGAAGAGGTGAGGCGGCCCGCCTGAGCGGGGCGGGCCGGTTCAAACCCCAGCGATGCCGCGCGGTTCCCACGGCCTGGCTAACCGAGGAGGGCCTGCACGATCCGACCGTTGGTGAGCGGGTGGGGCCGTCCCTCCACGTCGTGAATCTCGGCGTCCGTCGGAGACCTGCCCGCCCCGCACTCCGCCGCATGCCGAAGCCGTCGCCCCCTTCTCATAGAGGTGGAGCTCGGCGGGGACCTTCCGCTGCACGAGTTCCAGATAGAGGAGCGTACTGCCCCGGGGCGGGGAGGCGGTGTCATCCGCCATTTGGGCGAGGAAGGTAGGGGGCAGGCCGGCGTCCGGGTGGATATCCGCGCGAAGCGCCCGCCGTTCCGCGTCATAGATCCGCCAGGGGTAGAGGAGGAGGAAGTCCGGCTTATGGGAGAGGTTCTCCGCGTCCCTCGGGAACTGGGGCGCATTCGTCGCGGCAATGACGCTTACCTGTCCGCCCGCCGAAAAGCCGAGCACGCCCAACCGGGCCGGGTCGCGCCGCCATTCCGCCGCCCGCCGCCGCACGGTCAGTAGCGCCTGGTGCAGGTCCTGCACCGGCCCGGCGTTCGGCTCGGGATGCGTGGTAGTCGGCGTACGGTGCAGGAGGAGGAACGCCGTCATCCCCTGCCGCGCCAGCCATTCACACGCCTCCGAGCCCTCGTGCTCGTCCGCCAGCCGCCCGAAGCCACCCCCCGGCACGGCGATGCAACCCGCCCCAGTTGCCTTCACGTCCGACGGCGGCGCAAAGACCACCAGCCGCGCCCGAGAGACATTGGTGCTCAGTCCGAACCCGTTGGCATTCCTCTCCGCCTTCTCGGGCGGGTCGGCTGGCACAACGGGCGCGGGCATACCCTTCGGCTAGAGCAAGACTTCGGGCCGGTCCGCCGACCGCCCTGCCGTCAGGGTCAGCAGGGGGGCAGCCAGCAGCAGAGCAACGCCGGGAAGACGGGTGTACATGGTGCGGTGGGTCCTATTCGGTGGATTTCCCTTGTAGTTCGCTGTGGGGACGGGGTCTGCCTGCCCTTATCGGCCGCCCGGGGTACTTTCGGATGCCGGGGATTCAGAGCTCAAGGTCGTGGGTGAGAGGGCAACCAGAGGGAGTCCAGCCCCCCGAGGATGGACCCTACATCGCGACCGGACCAGTGGGCACCCACGGAGGATTCTCCCTACGGGCGTGCCCCACCGAGTGGGGGACGATAGCGGAAACCCTTCGGTCAGTGCGGTCAGGGGAACGGTGGTTGCAACAAGCGGAAGATATCCTGGGCAGGCTCGGCCATCTCGTCGTTCATCCACCGCAGCCAGAGCGGCTGCAAGGTGTCCCATCCCAGGTGATGGTACGCATCACCAGCCCGTCCGTTCCGCCACCGAGTACCCTGATCCATCTCCCATTGGGAGATTCTGTCGCAATGGGAGATTTCGGCATTCCCGGCTCGTTGTTGCTGGAGCAAGTCCAGACCCTCCCACATCCACGGAAACCTCCTGGGTGTCTGCTCTGGGGCGAGTCGCGAGATCTCCTCAGAGCGCACTCCTCCTGAGGCCGCCAGCGAGAAGACCAGGCCAGCAGCAGCATCTTGCAGCGAGGTCCCCAGCGTTGGCCGTACCCCCTGGGCAACTCTTCGACACAACTCCTCCAGCGTCCGCCGATCACGCCAACCCATCCCGCCGTCCACGGACGTACTTTCCGTCTCCCAACCTTCGATTGCCCGCGTCAATTCGCGTAACAACGCTGGCCAAGCTTGCGGCATCCGTCGGGCCCCACGACGCTGCAGGCCCTGCTCGATCAGGTCTCGGGCGTCATGGACACGCCCGGCAGCCAGGCAGTGCCAGGCCAGGCGTAGTGGCAAGTCGATCGATTCTGGGTTCCGCTCGACGGCTACCCGTTGGAGATCCCAGAATGGTGCTGTGTTGTTCGCAGACTGCTCACGAGAGAAGCGTTGCATGTCGTCGTACGCCTCCATGCTCGCGATTTCGGACTGCACTAGTGCAGTCCAGGAACTTGGGTCCACCCGTTCTACGTCTTGCATCCAACTCATCAACTCCGCCAGCGAAAACCCTGGCGTTCCAGCGAGCACCTGATCGAGTGTCTGTGCGATTACGGACCCGTCCACCACCTCGTGAATAGGAAACCGGAGTCCCGGTGTGACGGAAACTTCTCCACGCGGAACGCTCTGGAAATCCCCGCGCCACTTCGCCCCAGCTGCGCCGCGGCGACACCGAGCGATCATCGGGTCGGTAAGCATCACCCGGGTACACTGGCCCTGCCGAGCAGCTCCCTCCACCCGCTTGGCCAGACTGATGGCAAGCCCCTCCGGCGACGTCCGGTTGCTTCCCAGGCCTACCCGTGGAAAGGAACCGAGGACAACTTGCCCTGTGTGCAACCCGATGGCCAGTTGAACCGGCGACCGCTGGTCGGCCACTCTGGCCCGATTGTAATCGGACAACAACCAGATGAGCTTCAGGCGAAAAGCACAACAGAGGAGTTCCCAGCAATCCTCGTCACTCGCCTCCCAGGTGATGGTGCAGAGTTGATCGCCACGAATGTCGATCTCGGTCCGGTTGCTCCTGCGTTGGGCGTATGTACCGGCTACTTCGGCACACGTTGACTGAAACTTGTACAGCAAGTCTCCATACTCGCCTTCTCCCAATACGACGGCGTAGTCGGTGGACCGTTCCAGGTCGCAGAAAAGGATCGTGCTCTGGTGTAGCGGATACTGCTGGGGCATTGCTACGGCTTCTCCTGGTCCGTGCTGACTCAGCTCCGGATCCGCATGTACCGGTTGATGATCCAAGGATGGTGAGCAATAGCAGTCACGATTGCGTGTTGTCGTCCGGGAGGCGCCTCTGATCCATCTGTGTCTGGCGCTAGCATGCCTAACAAATGGCGGGGCCGCACTCCAACACGTGCCGGGAAAGTGTCTCCATTCCACAAACCCAGCAGGTCTGCCAGGGCATAGGACTGGCCATCAGTGTTCAAGAAATCATACTTCGGGGTGATGGTCTCCATCATTTCAGCTCTGCCCGGGAACGGAACATATTCTCCATCCATCCGCTCTTGGAACAGTCGAACCAGATCAAGTCCCCCGGGTGTGGGACCCGCGATGTGGCGGGGTAGTTGCACGATCCAGTCGCGAATGGTCGCCAGTACGTTCTCAGGAAGAGGCCCCGATCGCTTCAATACTTCGTTACAGGTCGCGGTCAGCACGGGGTCAGACGACAGCCCGTATGCTCGCGCGATGTCTAGGAGTTTAGACTCGATGGCCTCAACCCGCCCGGACAGTTGGGTCGCCTCATCGGCCGTGAGCAGCTGGGCCATGGTTGCTACTTCGATGACAAATCTCAGTTTGAACGAGGCGTAATAGAACTGCCAGGAGAACGACTCCGAGGAGATCCGAGGGCCAATGGCACTACCATGTCGGGCAACATGCGTATGATCAATGTCGTTCGGATTCACAACTTCAACAAACATCGGAAGGATGTACCGCGACAAGACCTTGGGATACGCGGGTCCTGCCACCAACGTGGCGTACAAGTCCGCAATAATCTCCCCCGCTGCTCGTATCGTGTCAAAGATCGGGGGAGGGCCGGGTTGGGACTTCCGTCGCCAGCGGGCCGCTGCGCCGGCGGCGGGCGCAAAGTTGACGGCCCGCGGCGGCGGAAGTATGATTCACTGAGCGTGTGGAACTCGCTGCCGCTC
>SXGS01447167.1_pt1 | contig 22446 bp, 18 predicted proteins | sample 3174681 | NCBI WGS metagenome assembly SXGS01 (sample SAMN11356861, study PRJNA531348) | freshwater metagenome | isolation source: freshwater sample F1-80 | place: China: Fuxian Lake, Yuxi | collected 2017-12-25
CTCCTCGGCCGGTCCGCTCAGCACCTCGACGGCGATCGTGCTCAGGTTCATCAGTGTGAGGCTGGTCAGGGAGGTGAGGAGCAGGAACCCGAGCGATGTCAGCAGCGGTCGCCAGTCGGGCGGGTCGCCGCCGGCCCGGACGGCCAGCGGTCGCGCGGCCACGAGCGCTACGGCGCAGCCCACCCAGCCGCTCAGCGCCATGACCCAGGCGTAGGGGAGCGGGTCGTCCACGCCGGCCCCGGCCAGGATGACCACGGGAACGGCCTTGGCGAGGGCGTCGGCGATGAACAGCAGGCCGTAGGACCGGTAGTCGCCCGTGCCCGCCAGCACGCCGCGGACCACGAACATCAGGGCGAGCCCGGCCACGCCCACGAGCAGCACGACCGCGAACGCGGCCCGGTTGCGGAACAGGGACGAACCGATCCACCCGGAGCCGGCGAGGATGATCACTCCCACCCCGCCGACCGCCGCGGCCGCCACCGCCGCGATGCGGCGGAGCGCCGCGCCGCTGCCGACGCCGGCCGCGATCGCCCGGGCGAGCTCCTGGTCGACGGGAATGAACAGTCCGTTGCCGATCAGGAACATGACGGCCCAGAGCACCGACACGACGGCGAACTGGTCCGGGCCGAGAGCCCGACCGCTGGCGCTCAGGTAGATGTACGACCCGATGCCGTCGGCGATCAGGCCGAGGACGAGGACGCCGCGACCGCCGGCGCCGAGCGAGCCGAGCCGACGCAGGCCCGGACGGTCTGCTCGCAGGGAGGCGGACACCACGGCGTCGATCCTACGGTCGGCCCGATCCGCTCCGGCCGATCCTGCGTCACCGGGCCGTGCGACCCGGCGCGTAGCCTCGCGGCGTGTCCGATCCGATCGTCGTCATCGTCGACGTCACCGACACGCTGTCCTCGCCGTGGTCCGCCGGGATCCAGCGGGTCGTGCGGGGCGTCACCGCGGCACTCGCAGCCCGATCCGACGTGGAGCTGGTGCCGGTCGTTCGGGTCGAGGGGTCGCAACGGGTCCGGACGCTCGTCGGCGACGAGCCGGCCCGGTTGGCGCACCCTCCCGCCGGCGAACCGGCTGCGATGCCCACGGTGGCGCCGCGCCCCTGGCTCGAGGCGCTCGACCGGTCGGTACCGGCCGGAGCGATGCGGGCCGCACGCGCCGTGGTCCGACCGCTCCGAGCCCTGCAGTACCGGGCGCGCGACGAGCGTCGCCGGCTGAGCGCCGAGCGCCGCCACCACGAGGTGATCCTGGGCCGGGTCGCGCCGGGCACCGTCGTGCTCGAGCTCGATGCCGTGTGGAACCAGGTCGGTGTGGACCGGCGGCGCTGGTACCGGGACCTGCAGCGGCAGGGGGCCAGGATCGTGCCGTTCGTGCACGACCTGCTCCCGATCGAGCACCCGGACTGGTTCGTGCCGTCGCTCGTGGCCGTGTTCACCGACACCCTGGACACCCAGCTCGCGGCCGCCGACCTGGTGGTCACGAACTCGTCGGCGACCGCCGACTCGGTCCGCCGGTTGGCCGCGTCGCTCGACCGCTCCGAGGTGCCCGTGGTGCCGGTCGTGCTGGGCGCCGACCGTGCTGACCGGGCCGATGCGAGTCGGGTGCCGGGTCCCGCCGACACTGCCGAGGTGGCCCGCGTCGTCCTGGTGGTGGGCACGATCGAACCGAGGAAGAACCACCGGACGCTGCTGCAGGCCTGGGACCGACTCCGGGCCGACGGCACCGCCACCGATGCCGAGCTGGTCGTGGTGGGTCGGCCCGGCTGGCGTGCCGACGACGTCGTGGAGCAGCTCGAGGCCGGGGCCGACCACGGGATCCGGTGGTTGTCCGGCGCCGACGACGAGGAACTGGTCCGCTGCTACCAGCAGGCCGATCTGGTGGTGGTCCCGTCCCTGACCGAGGGCTACGGGCTCCCCGTCGTCGAGGCGCTCCGGGCCGGCGTCCCGGTGGTCAGCTCGAGCGGCGGCGCCCTGGCGGCGCTCGGGGACCGGGCTCCCGTGGCGGTGGAGCTCGTCGAGCCCACCGACGTGGACGGCTGGGTCGATGCGATCCGCCGCCACCTGGTCGACCCGGCGCACCGCGTGCGGGCGCTGGCGGCGGTGGCGGATGCCGATGTGCCGACCTGGAGCGACACCGCCGAGGAGCTGGTCGCCGCCCTCCGTGCCTCGACTGCGATCCGTGGGGAAATCCCCACGGGGGGTGCGAATCAGGAGTCGTCGTCCTAGACTCCCCTCGTGGCCTCCCCCAGCCCCACCCCCCGCCACGCGTCCGTTCACCTGCGCCACCGTGCGTTCCGGGCGCTCATCGTGGCCTGTGGTGCCGGTCTGCTCCTGGCGGCCCTCCCGCTTCCCGGCCTGTCCTTCGGGCTCCGGTCCGCGGCGGCGATCGAGGACGTCCCGGAGCTCGCACCCACGCCGGTGGGCACGTTGGCCGAGATCCGCTCCGAGACCGGGGTCGATCCCGGGACGAGCCGGCTGAACGCCACCGACGTCGACGTCGCCGACTTCACCACCATCGGGTTCCGGTTCGACCGGGCGCCGTCGGGCCCCGTCTACGTCCGGGTCCGGGGTGCCTCGGGGGCGTTCGGTGACTGGGAGGAGCTCCCGGTCAGCGACGAGGGCCCGGACGTCGGGTCCGCCGAGGCGGCCGGCGCCTCGATCACCACGGACCCGCTGTTCGTCGGTTCCGCCTCTGGCTACGAGGTCAGCCTGCCCGCCGCCGCCGGCGGCGACGCCGAGGTGGTCACCGTCCACGACCGTCGGGAACGGGTGGCGGTCGAGGCCACACCGTTCGCCGACGCCGCTGCCCCGTTCGAGATCAAGTCCCGCTCCTCCTGGGGCGCCCGACCGGTGACCGGGTTGAACTCCGTCACGAAGCTGAAGCTGGGTGTCATCCACCACACGGCGGGGACGAACAACTACACGGCCGCCCAGGTGCCCGGGATCCTCCGGGGGATCCAGGCCTTCCACATGGACTCCCGGGGTTGGTCGGACGCCGGGTACAACTTCGCCGTCGACAAGTTCGGCACGATCTGGGAGATGCGGGCCGACAGCATCGCCAAGAACACGGTCGGCGCTCATGCGATCGGCTTCAACACCGGCTCGGTGGGCGTCGCGGTCCTGGGCGACTACATCGCCAACCAGGCGCCCTCCGTGGCGGTCGAGGGTGCCGCCAAGCTCCTCGGCTGGAAGCTGGCCCTGAGCGGCGTGAACCCGCAGGGCACGGCGTCGGTCACCGCCGGGTCGGGATCGAACCTGTTCGCCCAGGGGACCGTCGCCAACCTGCCGGCGATCGTCGGGCACCAGCAGACCTCGTCGACGTCCTGCCCCGGCCGGATCATGGAGCAGCTGGCGGTGGTCCGCCAGCGGGCCGCGTTCTGGGCCAACCAGTCGGTCGGTGGCGCCGTGCCCGAGGGGGCGATCGACTCGGCCGTGCTCGACGGCAAGGAGATCGTGGTCTCCGGTTGGACCAAGGACGCCGACTCGCCGGAGCCGATCGATGTCTTCGTCGCCACCTCCAGTGTCTGGAAGCGCGTCCGGGCCGATCGACCGGGGAACCGCTTCGAGGTCAGGGTGCCGGCGAAGCCGGGCCCGAACGAGGTCTGCGCCGCCGGTCTGAACGTCTTCGCCGGTCGGGACACCGTCCTCGGCTGTCGCACCGTCGTCAAGTGACCGGGGGCCTCCGGAGCTGAGCTCGTCGGCACGGGGCCGTGCCCCGCCCAGCCGGTAGACTCCGGCCCCGTGAAGGGCCTGATCCTCGCCGGGGGCTCCGGTACCCGCCTCCGGCCGATCACCCACACCAGCGCCAAGCAGTTGGTGCCGGTGGCGAACGTGCCCATCCTCTTCTACGGGATCCGACACCTGGTGGCCGCCGGGATCACGGACATCGGGATCATCATCGGTGAGACCGGCCCGGAGATCGTCGACGCGGTCGGGGACGGTGCGGCGTTCGGCGCCGCCGTCACCTACGTGGTCCAGGACGAGCCCCGTGGGCTGGCCGACTGCGTGCTGGTGGCCCGCGACTTCCTCGGTGACGACCCGTTCGTCGTCTACCTGGGCGACAACATGCTCCAGCACGGGGTCGCCGAGTTCGTGGAGCGCTTCGAGCGGACGGTGAGCGAGGGGACGCAGCCGCCGCTCGACGGCGCCGTCGACGCGCCGACGGCGCAGCTGCTCCTGAGCCCCGTGCCCGACCCGCAGCGCTTCGGCGTGGCGACGCTCGATGCCGTCGGCCGGGTGGTTCGACTCGTCGAGAAGCCGGTCGATCCCCCCTCCGACCTGGCCCTGGTCGGCGTCTACCTCTTCCCCCCGGCCGTCCACGAGGCGGTGCGCTCCATCGTTCCGTCGGCCCGTGGCGAGCTCGAGATCACCGACGCGATCCAGTGGATGATCGACCGGGGCGACCGGGTCGACGCCGAGCTCCTCGAGGGGTGGTGGATCGACACCGGGAAGAAGGACCCGCTGCTCGAGGCGAACCGGCTGGTGCTCGAGACGCTCGAGCCCCGGGTCGACGGGTCGGTGGACGAGGCCTCGCGACTCGAGGGGCGTGTGGTCGTCGAGGCGGGCGCGACCGTCGTCGACTCTCATCTCCGCGGGCCCGTCGTGATCGGCCCCGGGGCCGAGGTGCGCAGCAGCTTCATCGGGCCGTCCACGGCGGTCGGAGCGGGGTGCCGGATCATCCGGACCGAGCTGGAGCACTCGGTGGTCCTCGAGGGGGCCAGCGTCGAGGGGGTGTCCCGACTCTGCGACTCGCTCGTCGGTCGGGACGCCGTCGTCCGGCGGTCCGAGGCCCGGCCGCTGGCGACGCGGTTGCTCGTCGGCGACGACAGCGTGGTGGAGCTCGCGTGAGCCGGGACGGGACTGAGGTGAGCAACGGCGAGGTGCTCCGCAGCGACGACCTGGCGGTCGTCCGCGCCACGGCGATCGACGGGGTGCTCGTGGTGGAGCCGCGGGTCTTCAGCGACGACCGCGGCTGCTTCGTCGAGACGTTCCGCCGGGAGTGGGTACCCGCCGGCCGCGAGATGCTCCAGTCCAACCGTGCGGACCGGATCGCCGGGTCGCTCGTTGGGTTCCACTACCACCTCCACCAGGCCGACTACTGGTACGTGCCGTCGGGTCTGGCCCGCGTCGTCCTGCACGACCTCCGCACCGACGGACCGACCGACGGCGTCACGATCGCCCTCGATCTGGGGTCGGCGCCCGGGGGGGAACCCGACCACCGCGGCGTGTACATCCCGCCCGGGGTGGCGCACGGATTCGCGGCGTTGAGCGACGTGACCATCACGTACCTCGTCGACGGCTACTACAACCCGGCCGACGAGCTCGGCGTGGCCTGGGACGATCCCGAGATCGGCGCGGACTGGGGGGTGTCCGCCCCGGTGCTGTCCGAGCGGGACCGGTCGAACCCGCGCCGCTCGGACCTCCCGTCCGACCGTCGGCCCCACGCCCGGCTCCGGAGCGGCAGCTGATGCACGTCCTCGTCACCGGGGGAGCTGGGTTCATCGGGTCGACGCTCGTCGCCCAGTTCCTCGCCAGCGGCGACCACCGGGTGACCGTGCTCGACGCGCTCACCTATGCCGGCGTCCGATCGAACCTGGCGCGCTTCGACGACCATCCGGGGTTCCGGTTCGTCCACGGTGACGTCTGTGACCGCGAGGCGGTGGCCGACGCGCTCGACGGCTGCGACGCGGTCGCCCACCTGGCTGCGGAGAGCCACGTCGATCGGTCGCTGCTGGGCCCCGACGTGTTCGTCCGCACCAACTGCCTGGGCACGAACGTCGTCTGCGACCTGGCGGCCCGCGCCGGGGTCGAGCGCTTCCTGCACGTGTCGACCGACGAGGTCTACGGGTCGATCGAGGTCGGGTCGTTCTCCGAGTCCGACATGCTCCGGCCCCGTTCGCCCTACGCCGCCGCCAAGGCCGGATCGGACCAGATCGCGCTGGCCCACTTCGAGACCCACGACCTGCCGGTGGTCGTCACCCGCTCGTCGAACCAGTACGGGCCCCGACAGTTCCCCGAGAAGCTCATCCCCCTGTTCACGACCAACCTCCTGCTCGGCGAGCGGGTCCCGCTCTACGGGGACGGGCTCAACGTGCGCGACTGGATGTACGTGGCCGACAACTGCGAGGCGCTGCGGCTGGTGCTCGAATCGGGGGAGCCCGGGTCGATCTACAACGTCGCGGCCGACAACGAGATGACCAACCTCCAGGTCACCGATGCGCTGCTCGACCTGCTCGGTGCCGACCCCGGCGTCGTGGACCGGGTCGAGGACCGGCTCGGCCACGACCGGCGCTACTCGGTGACCACCGAGCGGATCCGGGAGCTCGGGTGGCGGCCGGCCCACCGGTTCGAGGACGCGCTGGGCGAGACCGTCGAGTTCTACCGGTCGCACCGCGACTGGTGGGAGCCACTCCGGGAGCGGGTCCGCAACCGGTGAGGTTGCTCGTCACCGGCTCCGCCGGACAGCTCGGCAGCCACCTGGTCGAGGAGGCCGACCGCGCCGGGCACGCCGTGGTCGGGGTCGACCTGCAGCAGGGGGCGGACACCACCGTCCTCGACCTGTCCGACGCCGAGGCGGTCCGATCACTGCTGCTGGCCGAGCGGCCGGACGCGGTCGTCCACGCCGCAGCGTGGACCGCCGTCGATGACTGCGAGCTCGATCCCGACCGGGCGCGACGGGCGAACGTCGACGCCACGGCGGTCGTGGTCGAGGCCGCGGCGCTCGTCGACGCCCACGTCGTCGGGGTCTCGACCGACTACGTCTTCGACGGGACCAAGGACGGCCCCTACGGCGAGGACGACCCGCCCTCGCCGCGGTCCGTCTACGGCACGACGAAGCTCGCGGCCGAGCGGATCGTGCTCGGTGGCGGGGGGACCGTCGCCCGGACCAGCTGGCTCTGCAGCGCCCGCGGTCGCAACGTGGTCCGGACCGTCCTGGGGGCGCTCGACGCCGGGGCGCCGTTGCGGTTCGTCGACGACCAGCGGGGCCAGCCCACCTTCGCCGGCGACCTGGCCGGCATGCTCCTGCTGCTCGCCCGCGATCGTCCGGGCGGGGTGTTCCACACCACGAACGCCGGGCCGGTCACCTGGTACGGGTTCGTGCAGGAGATCCTGCGGGCCGACGGTCGGGACCCCGGACTGGTGGTGCCGATCCGGACCGCCGACCTGGACCCGCCCCGGCCGGCACCCCGTCCGGCCAACTCGGTCCTGTCCGACCGGGTCTGGCGCCGAGCGGGGTACCCGCCGGCGCGTGACTTCCGGGAGCCGCTCGCCGAGGTGGTCGCCGTCCTGCGGCACCGGTAGCGTGCCGTGCCGTGCAGGATGACGGGTCAGCGAGCGACGGGTCGCCCGACGAGGCCGGGACCGCAGCGGCCCGGGCCGACGACGAGCAGTTCGTCCGCGACTGCTACCGGGTGATCCTCCAGCGGGAGGTCGACCCGGGTGGTCTGGCCCACTGGGTCGAGTTCCTGGCGCAGGGCAACTGGCGCAAGCGGGTCGTGCAGGCGCTCGTCGCCGGCGAGGAGTTCGCCACGCTCGGGTCCGAGACGCTGCGGGTGCGGCTCCACCGGTCGCGCTGCGACTGGATCAGTTCGCTCCCCGATGCGGCCACCGTGCTCGACATCGGGGGGAGCAGCCCGACACACCCCGAGGGCGCCATGTTCCAGATGGGTTGGGAGCGTGCCCCCGGGCTCATGACGATCGTCGACCGCCCGCCCGACGACCAGTACCACGGCCGCCCCCGATACTCCCAGGACGCCCCCTTCCGCACCGAGTGGGGGGGCGAGGTCCGCTACGTCCACGCCGCCGCCGAGGACCTGGTCACCTCGGGTGTGCTCGACGATCAGCGGTTCGATGCCATCTTCATGGGTCAGGTGATCGAACACCTGGAGCCGTCCGCCATCCCGGGCATCCTCCGCTGGATCCGGGAGCGGCTCGCCCCCGGCGGCTGGTTCGCGCTCGACACGCCGAACCGGGCGGTGACGGTCCTGCAGACGCCTGCGGCGTTCACCGACCCGGACCACACCTGGGAGTTCCGGGCCAACGAGCTGGCGGCGCTGCTGCTCGACGCGGGCCTGAGGATCGAGTCCCGGGCCGGGCTCATGCCCATGCCCCGCTCGGTCGAGGTGGGGCGGTGGGAACCGGAGGAGACCTACCTGCTGCCCACGGTCTCCCGCGACCCCACGACCGGCTACTGCCTGGCGTTCCTCACCCGGGCCGGTTGACCAAGGCGCCGGGCCCGACCAGCGCGCTCCCGTACGGCTCCAGGGTCGCCGGGTCGACGCCGGGAGGAACGCCCTCGCTGTAGGGGTAGATGGCGTAGCGCACGCCGTCGCGGAGGTCCTCGGCGGTGCAGACCCGCTCGGCGGTGAACTTGACGCGCCACGGTTCCTGGACGAAGCAGATGTCGACCCCCTCGTCGAGCGCGACCGAGGCCAGCGCGGTGACGAGGTAGTAGGTCTCGGTGCTCTCGGGTTCGACGTCGAGCACCAGGGTCCGTCCGTCGAGGGTGGTCTCCAGCCGGTCGACCAGCCCGAAGGTCGGCTCGAACCGCAGCGTCCGGGTGCCGCCGGTGGCGGTGGACGGCGCGAGCAGGACGGCCAGCACCACCGCCGTGGTGCCGACGAAGCCGACGGCGACCCGACCGGCCGGTGCTGCGGGCGCCACGAGGCGGTCCGGGAGCGCGAGTGCCAGCGTCGAGCCGATGACGATCCCGGGGACGACGACCATCCAGAGGGCGACGTAGAGCGCTCGGATGTCATCGAGTCCGGTGAGCACGTAGACGAGCAGGCCGAACTCGGCGAGCAGCGTCGCAGCCAGCACCGTCCACCCGAAGCGGGAGCGCCGCCACCACGCCACGCCGGCCAGCGCCGCGAAGCTCGCCAGCGCCACGGCGAGCTGGCCCCAGCCGTTGCCGCCGGGCCAGAACTCGAGCACGAAGCGGACGGCGGCGTCCACGGGGTGCCCGCCGCTCTCGGGTCGCTGGGAGTACTCGAGGTACTCGGCCAGCTCACCGGGCCAGTCGAGCAGCGTGTAGCCGACGACGGGAGCGGCGAAGGCGACGGCCAGCAACCCCGTGGCGACCAGTGTCGGTCGGGCCTCGCGCCACAGTCGTGCCAGGTCGCCGGTGCGCCACATCACCACGAGCAGCACGAGGGTGCCCAGCCCCACGAACGACGAGAACACGACGTGGCCCTGCAGCAGGAGGCCGGCGGCCGCCGCGTAGGCGACGAGCGAGGGCAGCCGGCCGGCGGCGGCGCTGGACCCGGCCACGACCAGCAGGGCGAAGCTGCAGGCGAACATCTCGGGGAGCCAGGTCCCGACCAGGATGTAGGGCACCACGGACGAGCCGAGGACGATCGCCACGAGCACGATCAGTGCCCGCGGGATCGATCGCAGGTGGGACCGGACGATGGCGGTGAGCGCCCCGAGCTGGGCGGCGTTGAGCGCCAGCGCCGCCGCGATCATGACGTTGTGCTGGCCGACGAACGATCCGGTCGCCCGGCGCAGCAGGTCGGCCGCCCCCCAGATCCACAGGTAGCTCGGACCGGGGTGGTTGAAGCCGAGGCGGCTGCCGTTGCCCCGGAGCTCCCGGAACGAGATGGCGTCCCCCGCCGTGGCGAACTGGTGGGCCTCGTCGCCACCCAGGAGGATCGGGCTCCCGATGATCCAGCGCTGTCGGATGAGGAGCAGGGCGAACAGGCCCAGTGCGACGAGGGAGCCGACGGCGAGGTCGGACAGCACTCGGCGCTCCTCCCCGGTCGTGGGGGGCCGTTCGGCCGAGGGGTCGGCGCCGGGAGGGGGGAGGACGGAGGTGGTCACGGTTGGTCACGGGTGACCTGCGGCCGGGCGGCCGCCGGACGGTGCTCCGAGTGTAGGACTCCCATCGCCCGGCGGCGGGTTCTCCCGGTCCGGGTACGCTGCGGTCGTGGCGCTGAGGTTCGTGATCATCGGCGGCGGACCCGCCGGGGTGCAGGCGGCGACGACGGCCGCCCGGCTGGGCGCCGAGGTCACCCTGGTCGAGCGCGACGTGGTCGGGGGTGCCGCGCACCTGTGGGACTGCGTCCCGTCCAAGGCGGTGATCGCCACCGGGGAGCGCCTCCAGGACGTGGTCGGTGCCGGGTCGCTGGGCCTGCGGGTTGGCGAGGCCTCGGTCGACCTCGACGTGCTCCGCGACCGCGTGCAGGAGCTGAGCCGCCGGATCGAACGCCAGAACGTGCAGCTCCTCGAGAGCCAGGGCGTGCGGATCCTCCGGGGGACGGGTCGGCTGGTGGACGCGCACACAGTGGAGATCGACCTCGACGGGGGCACCGAGGCGCTGACGGCCGATGCCGTGCTCGTGTCGACCGGGAGCCGACCGCGTGTGCCGGACTGGGCCCGACCCGACGGTGTCCGCGTGCTGACCACCCGTGACGCCTACCCGCCGCCCGAGCTGCCGGGCCACCTGATCGTCGTGGGCTCCGGGGTCACCGGGGTCGAGTTCGTGCAGATGTTCTCGAGCTTCGGGTCCCGGGTCTCGCTGATCGTGTCGCGCCAGCAGGTGCTGCCGGCGAAGGACCCCGAGGTGGCTGCGGTCCTCGAGGACGACTTCCTCCGTCGCGGCGTGCAGCTGCTCAAGGGGGCCCGCGCCACCGGCGTCGACGTGACCGGCGACGGCGTGACGCTGCACTGCGACGACGGTCGGTCGATCAGCGGATCCCACTGCCTGCTGGCGATCGGATCGATGCCGAACGTCGAGGGGTTGGGTCTGGAGGCAGCCGGGGTCGAACTGGACGGCGGGTGGGTCCGCACGGTCGACCACCACATGCGCACCAACGTGTCGCACGTCTACGTGGCCGGTGATGTGTCCGGCAAGCTGCCGCTGTCGTCGGTGGCGACCATTCAGGGACGCAAGATCGCCGAGCACGTCATGGGGCTGCACCAGGTCGACCACCGGCACCTCGACTACGAGAAGGCGGCCTCGGCCATCTTCACCGACCCCGAGGTGGCCGATGTCGGCCTGGCCGAGGCGGACGCGTTCGCCGTGGGCCGCAAGGTCCGGGTCACCAAGGTCCCGTTCGCCTCCACCGCCCGCGCCCTGATCGACGGCGATCCGCGGGGGTTCGTGAAGATCGTCTCGGACCCGGCGACGGGGGTCATCCTGGGCGGGTCGATCGTCGGCCGGCACGCCGCCGAGTTGATCTCGGTGCTGGCCGTCGCCGTCACGAACGGACTGCGGGCCAGCGATCTGGCGGAGAGCATCTTCGTGCACCCGGCGTTGGCCGAGGCGCTGAGCGACGCCGCCGAGTGACCGTCCCCCGCGGGGCCGGTGGTCCCGGTGTCGACGGGTCGGACTGCTAGCGTCGGAGGCCTCCCGGAACTCCCGGCCCCCGAACGTCCACGAGGTTCGATTGTCCACCCCGGCCCAGGTCTGGTCCTACCGCACGCTGATCGCCAACCTGGCGCAGCGGGATCTGAAGGCCCGGTACAAGAAGAGCTTCCTCGGCTGGCTCTGGTCGCTCATCAACCCGGCGACCACCCTGGCCATCTACACGGTCGTCTTCGGTCTGATCCTGGGGGCGCAGGCCCCGGTCGCCGGCAACGGCCGGCTCGAGAGCTTCGCCCTCTACCTGTTCTGCGGTCTCGTGGCGTGGAACTTCTTCTCCGGCACGATCAACATCTGCATCGCCTCGTTCCAGAGCGCCGGGGGTCTGCTCACGCGGACCTACTTCCCGCCCGAGTGCCCCATGGTGGCCGGACTGGTGACCGTGGCCATCCAGGCGGTGCTCGAGCTCATGATCCTGTTCGGCTTCATGATCGTGCTCGGCAACGTGTCCTGGACGTTCGTGATGGTGGTGCCGATCTTCATGCTGCTGGCGTGCCTGTCGTTCGGCGTCGGTCTCGTGCTCGGTCTCGGCAACATCCGCTACCGGGACGTCAGCTACCTGGTCGGCATCGGGCTGCAGGTGCTCTTCTACCTGACGCCGATCGTCTACACCGTCGACCTGGCGACCTCGAAGTCCGCCGTCCTCGGTCGGATCCTCCAGGCGAACCCGCTCACCTCGTTCGTCTACGGCATCCGACAGGCCGTCTACAGCCTGGACCTGCCGACCACCTCGAACTGGCTCATGATGGGTGCGTCGGCGACGGTGAGCCTGGTCGTCGGCTGGTGGATCTTCGGCCGGTACGCCCCGAGCGTCATCGAGGAGCTCTGAGTGAGCGCGATCATCGTCGACGGCGTGTCCAAGAAGTTCCGGCTGCAGTCGGACCGGGCCCACTCGGTGAAGGAGCTCATCACCCGCAGGGACCGCGACGCCGGCGAGGACGCCTTCTGGGCGCTGCAGGACGTGTCGCTCGAGATCCCGCAGGGCTCCATGTACGCGCTCGTCGGCCACAACGGCTCCGGCAAGTCGACGCTGTTGCGCTGCATCGCCGGGATCTACCGGCCGACCGCCGGTTCGGTGCGGGTCGACGGCCGCATCTCGACCCTGCTCGAGCTCGGCGCCGGGTTCCACCCGGACCTGACGGGCCGGGAGAACGTGTACATGAACGCCACCATCCTCGGGATGTCGAAGAAGCAGATCGACGCCGCGTTCGACGACATCGTCGGCTTCGCCGGGGTCGAGGAGTTCATCGACTCGCCGGTGAAGATCTACTCGAGCGGGATGTACGTCCGGCTGGGGTTCTCCGTCGCGGTGCACGTGGACCCGGAGATCCTGATCGTCGACGAGGTGATCGCGGTCGGCGACGCCGAGTTCCAGCGGAAGTGCTTCGACTACCTCTACGACCTGCGGCGCCGCGGCGTCACGATCGTGGTCGTCACGCACAGCACGGGCACGGTTGAGGCGATGTGCGACGGGGCCGCCTGGCTCGACCACGGCGTGCTGCAGCTGACTGGCACGGGGCCGGAGGTCGCGGCCGCTTACATGGAGCAGGTCAACGCCGCCGAGCGTGCGGCTCGCGACGAGGTGCAGGCCGCTGCGGTCGCGCCCGCGGCCGGCGCCGGCGGGGGTGAGGACGTGACCATTGCCGGTGTGGAGTTCATCGACGCCGGCGGCGCCGCGACGACGGCGGTCGTCCACCGGGACCCGTGCACCATCCGGATCCACTACGAGGCCGTCCGCCCGGTGCGGGCCGCCGTCGTCGGGGTTGCGGTCCACTCGGCGAGCGGCGTCCACCTGACCGGGACGAACACCCGCATCGACGGCGTCGACACCGGTGAGCTCCGCGGCACCGGTCACCTGGACCTCACGATCGACTCGTTGCCGCTCACGCCGGGGGAGTACGAGTTCACGGTCGCCATCTCGGACGAGTACGTCCAGCACGACTTCGACCGGCGGGACCGGGCCTGGCGGCTCGCCGTCCGGGAGGGCGAGCGGATGGCCCCCGAGGGCCTGGTCGACCTCCGCGGCCGGTGGTCCGTGAGCGGTCGCGACTGAGCGCGTAGCCTCGGGGGACCGGCGAGGCCGGCCACTCCAGCCCCCCCAGCGAGAATCAGGAGCGGATCGAACGTGGAACCCAGTGGATCGCTCCGTTCCGGCGGACCAACCGACCCGGCCGAGGCCCAGGCGCTGGAGGCCCTCCTGGGTTCCGGCGACCCCGTCGCCTCGGCCCTGAGCGCAGACCCCGTGCTGGGGGTCGTCGACCGGGTTCGCGCCGACCTGGCGGCCCGTCGCGCCCGGGGCGAGCTGCCGTCGCTGCCCGCCGACGAGCTCGTCAGCCACTTCGAGGGCGTGGTCGAGGCGGTGGACGCCGGCCTGGTGGAACAGCCCCCGCTCGAGGTCGACGAACTCGTTGCCGCCGCGGCGCTGCCCGCCTGGCGGCCCGTTCCGACCGGCGGCCCCCTCAAGCGCATCGCCGTGGTGCTGATCCAGCTGCCCGCCCGAGTGATCGGGCTCCTCGTCCGCCGTCAGGTCGGCGAGTTCGCCACCCGCACCGCCGAGGTCGCCGCCCAGATCGCCGACCGCCAGACACGGACCTCGCGGTTCCTGGCCCGGGCCCACCTGGAGCGGATCCGTTCGCTCGAGTACCGGGTCGCGCAGCTCGAGGACGAGCTCCGGCGGGCCCGCGACGGCGAACCGGCCGACATCGACGGCTGATGTTCGACCAGCTCGTGGTGGGAGCCGCACCGGGCGACGCCATCACCCGGAACGCGCTCGTCATCCGTGAGGCCCTGTCGGTGCTGGGGCCGTCCGAGCTGTACGCCAACTTCATCGAGCCCGGCGTGGACCACATCGTGCGCCCCCTCGGGGAGCTGGCCCGGCGCCCGAACCGGGCCCGGCCGCTGGTGTTCCACGCCAGCATCGGGTGCTGGCCGGTGTTCCGGGAGCTGCAGGCACTCGAGCCGCGGCTGGCACTCGTGTACCACAACTTCTCGCCGGCGGAACCGTTCGCCCGGTTCGCTCCCGAGGTCGCCGACGACCTGATCCGCGGTCGGTGGGAGCTGGCGCGGCTCCGTGACCGGGTGGAGCTCGCCGTCGCCGACTCGGCCTACAACGCCGCCGAGCTCGACGAGCTCGGCTACACCGACATCCGGGTCGTGGCGCCGACCCCGGACGTGGACCGGCTCGACCGGGTGGTGCCGGACCCGGCCATGCTGCGTCGGCTGACGGGCTGGGGGCCCGGGCCGGTGGTGTTGTGCGTCGCCCAGATGCTGCCCCACAAGCGGATCGAACGGGTGCTGGCCGCCGTCGCGGTGCTGCAGCAGGAGTACCTGCCCTCGGCCCGACTGGCGCTCGTCGGCGTGGAGCGGTTCGGCGACTACTCCCGGGCGCTCCGGTCCTTCGCCCGGTCGGTGGGGCTGGCCGACCTGCAGCCGCTCGGCCGGGTCACCGACGAGGAGCTCGCTGCCCTGTACCTGCGGGCGGGCGTGTTCTGCACCCTCAGCGAGCACGAGGGGTTCTGCGTCCCGGCGGTGGAGGCCATGGCGCTCGGCGTCCCGGTCGTGGCCTCGGCCCGGGCCGCCATCCCCGACACGGTGCGCGACGCCGGGGTCCTCGTGGACGACCCCGACGACCCCGTGCTCGTGGCCGGGATCCTCCACCACGTCCTGACCGACCCGACCACCCGGCACGTCATGGTCGGCCGTGGCGTGTCCCGGGCCCGGGAGCTGTCGGCGGACCGCAGCCTGCCCCGGGTCGTCGACGCCCTGCTCGAGCTCGCCGGCCCGGTCGAACAGGTGGGGGCGTCGTGAGGCTCACCTTCGTCGTCCAGCGCTACGGCGAGGGCGTCGTCGGTGGTGCCGAGCGCTACGTCGAGCGCCTGGCGACCGGTCTGGCCGCAGACGGCCACGACGTCACGGTCGTCACCAGCTGCGCGGTCAGCTACGCCGACTTCGCCGACGTCTTCGAGCCCGGTGTGGAGCGGATCGACAGGGTGACGGTCCACCGGTTCCCGACCGGGACCCCGCGGCCGAACGACCGGTTCCTGCCGCTCCACGGCCGGGCCGTCGACTGGCGACAGGAGCCGTTGTGGCCCTGGGCCCAGGACCGCTGGTCGCAGCTGATGGGGCCCGACCTCCGGGGGGTGGAGCCCACGCTCGAGGCGCTCGCCGCAGCCTCGGACGCCACGGTGCTCGTGGGCTACCACTACAGCCACGGCCAGCGACTGACCCGGGTGGCGTCGGCCTACGGTCCGACCATCGTCGTGCCGACGGCGCATCCCGAGGGGGCCTTCTACGTCGGTGCCGTGCGATCCATGTTCGACCACGCCGACCGGGTCGTGTGCCTGGCGCGGGAGGAGGGGGACCTGATCGCCTCGGTGTACGGCTGCGGGGAGCGGGTCCGTTACGTGCCGTGCCCCGTCGATCCGCTCGAGGTGCCGTCGCCCGAGACGGTGTCGGCCGCAGCGCGGTCGGTCGGGGTCACCCCCGGCCGGTACGCCGTGGTGGTCGGACGGGTGGACCCGGCCAAGGGGAGCGACGACGCCGTACGGTTCGCGGCCGCATACCGACGCAGCCTCGACCCGGAGTTCTCGCTGGTGGTCGTCGGACCGGGGGACGAGCACCTGCGTGACGCGGACGGTGTCGTCGCCACGGGGTTCGTGGACGAGGGCACCAAGGAGGCCCTCGTCGCCGGTGCCGGTGTGCTGCTCCAGCCGTCCTACATGGAGAGCTTCTCGCTGGCCCTCGTCGAGGGATGGCTGCTCGGTCGTCCGGCGGTCGTGCAGCACCGGAGTCGCGTGCTGCGCGGCCACGTCGAGCGTTCCCACGGCGGGCTCACCTATGCCGACTACCCGTCCGTCGAGGCGGCGGTCGCCACCGTGTTCGACCACGCCGACGTGGCCGCCACACTCGCCCGCAACGGTCGGGCCTACTCGCTGGTCGAGTTCGACTGGGACCGTGTGGCCGAGGGCTGGGAACGGGTCGTCGCCGAGGCCGGGGCGTCGGCCCGGACGCGCCTCGGCGCGGCCGGTGTGGCCGGTGTGACCGGCGCGGCCGGCGCGGCTGGACACCCTGCGGACGGACGGACGAAGGTGTCGTCGTGACCGACCCGAACGCGTCCGCCGGCGCCCGGTCCCTGGCGCTCCGCGTCCTGCGGCGACTGGCCCGTCCGGTGCGGGACCTGCAGGACGAGTCCGCCCGCCTGACGGAGCGCCAGGAGGTGCTCTCCGCCCAGGTCGAGCAGGTGGTCCGTGTCAACGAACGGCTGGTGGCCCACCAGGACCGCTTCGTCGAGGAGTTGCGGGCCTCCTACGGCGAGCTCGAACGCGCCGCCGAGGGCATGCGGTCCATCGTCGACGCCCTGGGCGCGACCGGGAACGAGGCCGACGCCGGGCCGGCGCTGCGCCGGGCGCTCGAGTCGGCGCTGAGCGATGCCGCGGACGCGGTGGCCGCCCGACTCGGTGCAATCGACCGGTCCCTGGCCGACCTCCGGAGCGCCGACCGGCTCACCCAGGCGATGGTCGAGCGCCTCGACCGGGAGGGCGGCGCCGAACCCGGCACCGGGCCCCGCGCAGCAACGTGGTCGGGTCCGGCTGACGTGACCTCGCCGCTCCGGTCCTTCGAGCACCCGGCACCCGGGTTCGATCTGCTGTACCGGGCGTTCGAGGACCGCCACCGGGGCCCGGTCGAGCGGATCCACGACCGGCAGCGCGAGGACTACCTGAAGCTGCTGGCCGAACTGCCGAACGAGGACCTTCCGGTGGTGGACCTGGGGTGTGGTCGGGGCGAGCTCGTCGAGCTCCTCGGTCACTCCGGCCTCCTCGCGCTCGGCGTCGACGCGAACCTGGGGCAGCTCGTGGACGGTGGTTCCGCCGAGTACGTCGAGGCGGACCTGTTCGACTGGCTCGATACCCGTCCCGACGGATCCTGTCGTGCGGTCTGCGCCCTCCACGTCGTCGAGCACCTGCCGCTCGACCTCCAGGTGCGGCTGGTGTTCGAGGCCCGCCGGGTCCTGGCCCCGGGCGGGCGGGTGATCCTCGAGACTCCCAACGTCCAGAGCCTGGCCGTCGGCGCGTCCTCGTTCTGGGTCGATCCCACCCACGAGCGCCCCGTGCACCCGGCCTTCCTCACGTTCCTCCTCGAGGAGGCGGGGCTGGTGGAGGTCACCACGACCTTCCTGCACCCGGCCCCGCTCGCGCTGACCGGGCCCGACCAGGTGGCCGCCCTCGTCGACGACCTGAACGGCCTGCTGCTCGGTCCGGGTGACGTGGCGGTCTCGGGTCGTCGCTGATGAACCCGGTCGGCATCGTCGACGCCGGATCCGGGGAGGCCGCCGGGCGGCGGACACGCAAGCTCGTGATCCAGGTGCCCTGCCTGAACGAGGCCGAGACCCTGCCGGCGACCCTGGCGGATCTGCCGAGGTCGGTCGAGGGGTTCGACTGCGTGGAGTGGCTCGTCGTCGACGACGGGTCCACCGACGACACGAGCGAGGTCGCCCGGGCCCACGGGGTCGACCACGTCGTGCGGTTCCCGGTCAACCGGGGTCTGGCCGCCGCCTTCCTGGCGGGCCTCGACACCGCCCTGCGGGCAGGCGCCGACGTCGTGGTCAACACCGACGCCGACAACCAGTACGACGCGTCCTGCATCCCCGACCTGGTGGCACCCATCCTGTCCGGCCGGGCGGACCTGGTGGTGGGGGAGCGGCCCATCGAGGAGATCGAGGAGTTCTCGGCGACCAAGAAGCGGCTCCAGCGACTGGGCAGTGCGATCGTCCGGGCGGCCAGCGGCACCGACATCCGTGACGCCGCCTCGGGGTTCCGGGCCTTCAGCCGTGACACGGCGCTGCAGTTGCAGGTGCTCGGCCGGTACTCCTACACCATGGAGACCCTCGTCCAGGCGGGCTGGCAGGGGCTCGACGTCGTGGGGGTCCCGGTCCGGGTGCACCCCTCCACGCGGCCGTCGCGGCTCGTCCGGAGCGTCCCCCAGTACCTGTGGCGCTCCGCCCAGACGATCGTCCGGAGCTTCGCGCTCTACAAGCCGTTCCGCTTCTTCCTCCTGCTCTCGGCCGTCCCCGCGCTGCTCGGGGTGGTGCTCGTCCTGCGCTGGGCCTATCTCAACTGGTTCACCGATGATCCTGCGGGTCGCGTCCCCAGTCTGGTGGCCGCAGCGGTCTGCCTGCTGCTGGCGGCGCTGATCGCCGTGGTCGGCCTGCTCGCCGACCTGCTCTCGGCCAACCGGCGCGCCCTCGGGGAGATCCGGACCATGCTCCGCCGGCGGGAGGTCGAGTCGAGTGACGGCTGAGGCCGGGTCCGGCGGTCGGCTCGCCCGAGCGGGCCGGTTCGTCGTGGCCGGCGGGCTCCTCGGGGTGTGCCTCCTCGCGTGTTCCGGACTGGTCGGCCATCTCCTGGCCGTCGCCGGGGCCTTCACGCCGTGGGTGGCGATCGGGCTCGGGCTGCCGCTGGGCGCAGCCGTCTGGTACGTCGCCCTCCGCCACGGGGCGTTCGGCGTGGTCCCGACCGGCGACCGGGTCGGCAGCGCCGCCCTCCTCGCCGTGGTGCTGGTGGTCCTCTGGACCGCATTCGCCGCCTGGGCGCCGTCGCAGCACGTCGTGTTGGACCGCGACCCGTCGTCCTACCTGAGCACGGGGATCTGGCTGGCGAACGGCGGCCAGCTCCAGGCCGAGGTGGCGACCGGTGGGCTCGAGGTGCTGGCCGACGACGACGTGGACTACGCCTCGGCGGCCACCTACGAGGTCGCACCCCAGACCGCCGAGTTCCAGTTCGTGCATCACACCAGCGTGCTCTACGCACTGGTCTACACCGTCGGTGGGGCCGGCCTGGTGGTCCGGCTCCCGGCGCTGGTGGCTGGGCTCGGACTGCTCGCCACCTGGGTCGTGGCGGTCCTGGTGGGACGACGACCGTTCCTGGCGCTCCTGCCGCCGGCCCTGCTGGCCGTCGGCGCTCCACTGCTCTTCGCAGCCCGCGACACGTTCTCCGAGCCGTTCAGCCTGGCGTACGCCTGGTGGGCGCTCGTGGTGCTGCTCGCCGTGCACGCCCGACCGCGGGTCTGGCTCGGGGCGGTCGGTGGTCTGCTCCTCGGCTCGACCGTCGCGGCCCGACTCGACGCGCTCCTGTTCGTGGTGGCCCTCGTCGTGCTCGGCGCGCTGTCCTCGCTGTCGGCGGGTTCCGCCGACCTGCGCCGCCGCCGGCGGGACGCCTTCGTCGCGGCCGTGCTGGTGGCGCTGCTGCCTGTCGCGGTGTCGACCGTCGACGCCGTGGCGCGGGCCGGGACCTACTTCAGCGACCACAGCGGGATGGTCCTGGCGATGTTCGCCCTCCTCGTCGCGAGCCTCGGATCGTGGGCGGCGGCCTGGGTCGTGCTCGAGCGGCGACCGGCGCTCCGGGGCCGGGTGGCCCCACTGCCCCGCTCGTGGGCGGTCGCCGCCGGTGTGCTCGTCGTGGCGGCGTTCGCGTTCGCCTGGTTCATCCGCCCCCACGTCCAGGAACTGCGCTTCCCCGACCTGCCCCCCCGCAACGGGGCCCGGAGCTACTACGAGGACACCGCCGTGTGGCTGTCCTGGTATCTGGGGCCGGTCGGGTTCGCGCTCGGCATCCTCGGGCTGGGGTGGGGCACCATGCGGATCCTCCGGGGCCGGGCGAGCGCCGCCACGGTCGTCGTCGTGGCGATCACGACCGGCCTGTGCTCCGTCTACCTGCTGCACGCGTCGGTCACCCCGGAGCAGCTCTGGGCCAGTCGGCGGTTCCTCCCGGCGATCGTCCCCGGGCTCGCCGTTGCCGCGTCGTTGCCGCTGGTCTGGCTGCTCGGCCGGGCGCGGCCGTCGCAGGGCTGGCGAGTCGCCGGAGCGGCCGCCGCCGTGGTCCTCGCCCTGGTGCCACTGGCGGCATCGACCTGGCCGATCCGGGACCTGGCCCAACAGCGCGGCTACCTCGACGTCGTGCTCGACGCCTGCGACCTGATCGGGGAGGACGCCACGGTCCTGGTGGTGGACCCGTGGGCGGCGACGGTGCTCCCGCAGACGCTGCGGGCCTGGTGCGACGTGCCCGTGGCCGTCCCCGCACCGGGTCTGGACGAGGCTGACCGTGACCGCCTCCTCCGCTCCGTCGCCGCATCGGGGCGCCGCCTCGTGCTCGTCGCCGCCGACGGGGCGGGCCTCGAGGCGATCCCGTGGGCGGCGGGGGACGTGCAGCGGACCCGGGTGGTGGTGAACCCCGTCGAACCCGACCGCACCTACGAGTCTTTCCCCGACGGCTACCTGGCCCCGGCGGTGGTGGCACCGCCCGGTTCCCCGGACGGGTTCAGCCTGTGGGTCCGACCGGTGCTTCCGGAGGTTCCGTAGGCCCCGCACCGTTCCTGTCGGTCGGGCGTCGGGCGGCGCGGACCCGGACGGCTGCGGCGAGGAGGGCCTCGGCGGCGATCACGACGAGCCGCAGCATGACCGCAGCGACGAGCTTGGTCCCCGGCGGCCCCTCGACCAGGACGGCGATGACCGCCTCCCGGATCCCGAGTCCGGCGGGCACGGGGATGACGAGGAACCCGACGGCCCACGCCACCACGAATCCGGCCGCCGCCTGGACGGGGTCCACCCCCGGGTCGGTCACCACCGCCAGCACGGCGAACGACGCCCCGGCGAGCGCCTGAGCGGGGACGGCCCAACCGATCGAGCGCCAGACGGCTCCCGGATCCGGCAGGACGGCCGGGTCGAGCTGCCGCCGGAGCACCCGGCCGGCCAGGTTGAGCGACGACCGGAGCACGGCGGGGTGACCCAACGCCAGTGCGGCGGGCGTGCAGCACAGCAGCACGCGGAGCCAGGGGGCCAGGGTCGGGTTCGTGGCGGCCAGGACGGGGCCGGCACACCCGGCGGCCACGACCATCGTCAGCTTCGAGACCGCCATCGCCGTCGTCGCCCGGGCGGCCCCGGTCGTGCCGTCGACGGCGAGCCCCGCCTGGGCGGCGGCCTGGGCGAACCCGCCGACGGGGGAGTACTTCACGAGCTGTGAGGTGAAGAAGGCGTCGTCGGCCGCCGTGGGGTCCGTGCCGTGCGGGAGGAGGACCCGCCAGGAGCGGGCCTGCATCCACAGGCTGGCCGTGCTCAGCACCAGGGCCGGGACGAGCGCCCACCAGGTGGCCGGGTCGACCTCGCGGACGTCCCGAGCGGCGAACCAGGCGGCGATCAGCAGCGACGGCACGCCGACGACGAGCGTGACCGTCCGGACCCAGCGTCCCACCGTGCGGGCGGTCTGCGGCCGGGTCACCGCAGCACGTTACCGGCGGCCGCCGGGCCGCCCGGGTTCCGGTCGGCTCAGCCCGCTGGTTCGATGACGACCACGACGTCGCCGGCGGCCACCGAGTCGCCGGCGGCCGCCGAGACCTCGGTGACCGTGCCGTCCACGTCGGCGGCCACGTTGTTCTCCATCTTCATGGCCTCGAGCACGACCACGGGGTCGCCGGCCGCCACGGTCTGTCCGACCTCGACGAGCACCTTGACGATCGTCCCCTGCATCGGCACGGCCACCCGGCCGCTCCCGGCCACCGCTCCGCCGGCGGCGGCGCCACGGCTGCGCTTCGGGCGGGGCTTGGCGCCACCGCCCGCGGCGACGGCCCCCACCTGCGACTCGGGGACGAACACCCGCACGGCGAACCGCCGGCCGTTGACCTCGACGTCGACGTTGCGCTCCACCTTCGGCTCGGAACCGGCCCCGTCGGTCGCCGCGGCGGCTCCGCCGACGCCCGACAGGTCGAGCACCTGCTCGACCCACTTGGTGGAGTGCTCGACCGCCTGGAAGTCGGGGTGGTTCAGGATCGCCAGATCGGCGTCGATGACCGTGGCGATGCCCTCGACGTCCATCTCCTCGAGCGCCCGGATCATCCGGGCGACCGCGACGTCGCGGTCCCGTCCCCAGACGCAGAGCTTCCCGACGAGGTTGTCGTAGTACTGGCTGATCTCGTCGCCGGCCTCGTAGCCGCCGTCCCAACGCACGCCGAAGCCGCTGGCCGTGGTGAGCGCCGTGATCTTGCCCGGCGAGGGCAAGAACTTGCCGCCGGCCGGGTCTTCGGCATTGATGCGGA